>Ga0272441_10008508_pt1 | contig 16226 bp, 14 predicted proteins | sample SSMProp6N_FD_193582 | JGI IMG/M metagenome (GOLD analysis project Ga0272441, IMG submission 193582) | Marine sediment archaeal communities from Little Sippewissett salt marsh, Falmouth, MA, United States - SSM-Prop-6N | ecosystem: Environmental > Aquatic > Marine > Wetlands > Sediment ... | reverse complement strand
TGTGATGCCGTCGTCGTCTCAGAGGAGGACCCGACGAGCTGCACGGCGTGCGGCGGGTCTTCTTTGACCCAGGACGAAGATGTACTCGACACGTGGTTCTCGTCGCAGCTGTGGCCCTTCTCGACGATGGGGTGGCCGGAGCAGACCGACGACCTCGCTACCTATTACCCGACAACGGTGCTGGTCACCGGTTTCGACATCATCTACTTCTGGGTCGCCCGCATGATGATGATGGGTATCCATTTCACGGGTTCCGAGCCGTTTGCCGACATTGCGATTCACGGGCTCATCCGGACGGCCGACGGCAGGAAGATGTCGAAGTCGTCCGGCAACGCACTCGACCCGCTGGTGCTCGCCGACAAGTACGGATCGGATCCCCTGAGGCTTGCACTCATTCAAGCGGCCGCACCCGGCCATGATGTCCCGTTTGACGAAGCGTGGGTGGACGCGACTCGGCGCTTCGGAAACAAACTCTGGAACGCGTTGCGGTTCGCCGTGGAGCACATGGAGATCCGCGACGTGCCAGCGGACGATGGGTACCCCGATGAACCGGGGCCGGAGGACGCCTGGATCTTGCAACAGCTGGGAGAAGTCACGGCCGAATTCGACCGACTCTTCGACGAGTATCGGTTTTCCGACGCGTACGGCCTCCTTTACAACTTCGCGTGGGCTGAGGTGTTCGACTGGTACCTCGAGATGGCAAAGACGGCATTGAAGAACGAAGAGCGGTCGCCGGTGACTCGCACCACGCTCGGTGTGGTGCTCCGCGATCTCCTGAAGTTCTTCCATCCGGCGATCCCGTTCCTCACCGAAGAGCTCTGGAGCGAACTCGGTGATGGCAGTCTGCTGATCACTGCTTCGTGGCCGGAGCCGCCAACCATTGAGGGCCCGGCGAGCATGGCGGCGCTGAAGGATCTCGTTACCCGCCTTCGCGGGTTCCGATCCGAGCATCAGATCAGTCCGAAGACTCCGATCGAGGTCATGGTGCACGATCCGGACGCGCTGGCAGAGGACTGGTGGGCCGAGCACCTTGCCGCTCTGACGGGGTGCACAATCAGCTACGGCGACCCTGTCGAGGGAAGCGCTGTCAGCCGGGTCATTGTGGGGTCGCTTCAGGCATTCATTCCGCTCGAGGGGCTCGTCGATGTTGACGCAGAGCGGGAGCGGCTGAAGAAGGCACTTGCCGACGGTGAAGCGGACCTCGAGCGCTCACGATCCAAACTGGCAAACCCGAACTTCCGGGACCGCGCACCGGCGGAGGTTGTCGCAGGCGAAGAAGCGAAGGTGGCGGCGGGCGAGCAACGCTCGGCGAAGCTCTTGGCGCAACTCGAGGAGTTGGGCTGACGTGGATCCATCCATTCCCACGATCAAGACCCGCGAGGACGCTGAGGCGTTTCTCGACGACCGGATCGGGCAAGGTGTCAAGCCGGGACTCGAGCGTATCACCGGACTCGTCGGCTTCATGGGGGACCCACACCTCGACTATCCGGTGATCCAGGTTGCCGGCACCAACGGCAAGACCACCGTGACGCGCCTGATCGCGGACATCCTCGGGGCGCACGGAATCCGTACGGGAACCTTCACGTCGCCCCATCTCCACAGTGTCGAGGAGCGCTTCTCGGTCGACGGCACGCCGATCAGCGCGGAGGAATTCACCCAGGCCGTCTCCGATATTGCATGGTTCGTCGTGGAATACGAGCGCCGTTCGGGGAGCGGAGTCACCTACTTCGAAGTCACGGCGGCTCTCGCATTCTCGGTCTTTGCCGGGGTCGCGCTCGACGTGGCCATCGTGGAGGTTGGCATGGGCGGGCGTTGGGATGCCACCAGCGTCGTAGACGCCAACGTCGCCGTGATCACAGGGATCGCGCTCGACCACGTGGAGTTCCTCGGTGGGACCATCGGCGAGATCGCCGGCGAGAAGGCGGCGATCATCGGCGAGGCCTCGACCGTCGTCACCGGCCCCCTCCCTGCGGGGGCCGAGGGAGCCATCACGGCACGTGTCGAAGAGGCGCAGGCACAGTGGTACCGAAGCGGAGACGGGTTCGCGGTCGCCGATGCAACGATCGCCGTCGGCGGGTGGGTCGTCGACATCGACGGCATCTACGCGTCCTACACCGATCTCTACCTTCCGATCCACGGACGACACCAGGTCGACAACCTGGCAACGGCGATTGCGACGGCCGAAGTGTTCCTGGGGCGGGCTCTCCACCCCGACGCACTCCGAACGGCCCTCGGAGCAACAGCCCAACCCGGCCGAATCGAAGTGGTGCATCATCGCCCGCTTGTGGTCGTCGACGGAGCCCATAACGCGCAGGGGATTGCAGGACTTGCGGAAGCCCTTGACGACGAATTCCCAGATATGCAATGGCAGACTGTCGTCGGCATGCGCGGCCGCAGGTCACCGGCCGAGATCCTCGAACCGCTTGGTGGCCTCGTGGCGCACCTTTGGGCGACCGCGGCGGACGACCCGGGGGCCGTCGCCCCCGAGCTCATCGCGACCGCTGCAGGTGAGACACTCGGCTGCGAATCCACGGTTGTCGACGCTGTTCCCGAGGCGGTAGCCGCTGCAATGGATGCGGCTGGAAGCGATGGTTCCGTTGTTGTCACCGGATCGCTCTACGTCGCAGGTGAAGCCAGAGCGGCCCTTGTGGGAACGGGATTCCGGCCGTCCGGCGTTCACGTTCGCTTCGAGGCGGAAACCGAGGATGAATCCGAGTTGGACGACGACGAATGGTTTGACACCGGGGACGCCTGGACGGAAGGCGGCGGCGCGGAGTAGCCTCTTCGCCCATGGCAATCGAATCTACCTTTGTGATGGTGAAGCCGGACGGGGTGCGGCGCGGTCTGGTCGGTGAGATCATCTCCCGTTTCGAGCGGAAGGGTCTGACGCTCGACCGCATGCGAATGCTGACGATCGACGAGGAGTTGGCGTCCCGCCATTACGCCGAACACGTCGAAAAGCCATTCTTCGGCGAGCTCGTCGAGTTTATCACCAGCGGCCCGGTTGTAGCTATGCAATGGACAGGGCCTTCCGCGGTGTCGGTTTCGCGCACGCTCATGGGTCCGACGAATCCGGCCGAGGCGCCACCCGGGACGATTCGCGGCGACTACGGTCTCATCATCACGGAAAACGCTGTGCACGGATCGGATTCACCAACGAGCGCCGAACGGGAATTGGGGATCTTCTTCGGCTGATCCAGGACCGCTAGCCACTCTCACAGGTACACTGACGGCACACTCCCAGGGAATGCTCCCATGAACAGTCTTCTCTCTTTCGCAGGCCGAGATATGGCGATCGACCTCGGCACCGCGAACACGCTGGTGTTCGTGCGCGGCCAGGGCATCGTTCTCAACGAACCGTCCGTGGTCGCCATCAACACGCGCGACAACAAGCCGCTCGAGGTTGGTATGGCCGCCAAGCGCATGATCGGGCGCACACCGTCGTACATCCAGGCCATTCGACCGCTGCGTGACGGTGTCATCGCGGACTTCGACGTGACCGAAAAGATGTTGCGTTACTTCATCGACAAAGTCCACACCGGCCGGTTCGCCGCTCGCCCGCGCATCGTCATCTGCGTCCCGTCCGGGATCACCGCGGTTGAACGTCGTGCGGTCGAAGAGGCGGCGTATCACGCCGGTGCCAGGCGAGCGTATACGATCGAAGAGCCCATGGCGGCTGCAATCGGCGTTGGCCTCCCGGTTCACGAGCCGACCGGCTCGATGGTGGTCGACATCGGCGGCGGCACCACCGAGGTGGCCGTGATCTCGCTCGGTGGCATCGTCGTATCGAAGAGCATCCGCATCGGCGGTGATGAACTCGACGATTCCATCATCCAGTGGGTCAAGAAGGAGTACAGCCTCATGCTCGGCGAACGAACGGCCGAGCAAGTGAAGATGGCTATCGGTTCGGCGTGGCCGTACGCCGATGAGCCGGCAGCGGAAGTACGCGGGCGTGACCTCATCACCGGACTCCCGAAGACCATCGTCCTTTCGAGCCAGGAGATCAGGGAAGCGATCGAGGAACCGGTTGAAGCGTTCGTTGATGCCGTCAAATACACCCTCGACAAGACGCCACCCGAACTCGCCGCCGACGTCATGGAGCGCGGCATCGTGCTCGCAGGCGGAGGTGCGCTTCTCCGCGGTCTCGATCAACGCCTCGTTCACGAGACGGGGATGCCGATCGTGACCGCCGATCACCCGCTGCAGAGCGTTGTCCTTGGTTCGGGAGCGGTCCTGGAAGAGTTCGACGTGCTCCACGCCGTGCTCCAATCCAGTGGCCGTGTGTGACGTGGCCGGCCGCCGGAACTGATGTTTCCCTCCGGTAGACGCCTCGATCGCGCAACAGCACTCTTCATTTCGCTGTTGGCGGTGGGATTCCTGGTCGCGACGTTCGATGTCCGCGCGTCGGGCGACAGCGCAACAACGGTGTTGCGGGGTGGCGCACAGACCCTCGCGGAACCGATCCAGAGCGGCATCGACTTCGTTGTCCGCCCAGTCGTCGGCTTTGTGGACGGCATCTCCAATGTGGCGGGACTTCGCGATCAGAACGAACGGCTCGAGGCTGAAGTCCAGAGGCTCGAAGCACGACTCCGCGAGACATCGGCGCTCGAACGGAGAGTCGCAGAGCTTGAGGCCATCAACGACCTTGCTCCCCCGGAAGGCCTCGCAACCGTGACGGCCCGCATCTACTCGTCGGGACCATCGACGTTCGACCAGGTTCGGTTCATCAACAAGGGGTCGTCCGACGGGGTCATCGCGGGGCAAGCCGTCATCGATGAGAGCGGCCTCGTTGGCCGCGTGGATCTTGTCACCGGCTCCTCTGCCAGAGTCCGCCTCGTCACCGATCCGCTCGTATCGGTCGGTGTACGCGTTCAAGACACCAACCAAACCGGCGCTGCAACCGGGCGCGGTGATGACGTGATCCAACTCGACATGTTCGACGCCACAGAACCGGTGACGGAGGGTGCCGTCCTCGTCACCGACGGGAGTCGCTTCCCGCCCGGTGTGGTCGTCGGATTCGTGAATGAGACGAAGGAAGCGAACGTCGGGTTTGCACTGAGGACGACCGTCGATCCAGCCGCGGAATTCTCCGAACTCGATTTTGTGAAGGTTGTGGTCGGTTGGTCACCTCTCGACGCCGACCCGGAGACCGGCGACCCTCTCGTCGATCCACCGACGTTCACGGATCCGGAAACGGGCCCACGATGACCAGCGGCAAGATCGTCATCGCTCTTGGCATCGTTGTGGGTGCGGTTCTCCTCGAGACCACGCTGTTCGAGCAGATCCAGCCGTTCGGATACGCCCCCGCGCTCGGGATGCTGGCGGTGATCGCAGCTTCCCGGTATCTCGACCCCGAGCCTGCCTTGTTCGTCGCATTCAGCGGCGGCTTCCTCGAGGATCTACTGGGAGGTTCGCCACTCGGGTTGTGGGCCAGCACATTCACGATTGTGGCGTACATCACGCTCAAGATCCGCGACCGTGAAATCGCCGGCCCCCTCGCCGTTCTGGCCGGGGTGTTCGGCCTTACCGTCATCGGGCAGTTCACGTACGCGGTGCTCGGAACGCTGTTCGGGCAGGGCATCGTCGGCCGTCCCGGCTTCATTTGGGATCTGCTGGTGCCCGCGCTCTACAACGTGATCCTCGCATACCCCGTCTTCTGGCTCACGAGGGCCGCGATCCGGCCGCAAGAACGGACGTGGGCAGCATGATCGGAACATGGAGGCTTGCGGGTGTTGGGCTCATCATGGCCGTGATGCTGGCGGGATTGGGGCTCCGGCTGTGGGCGATACAGGTCACGGAGACGGAGGACTACAGCGCCGAAGCCGAGCGGAATCTCGTTCGGGTGGTCGCGACCCCTGCGCCGCGGGGTGATATCTACGACCGCAACGGGGAGCTATTGGCGGGGACGAAGGCGTCGTTGGCGGTGGTCGTTGACATGGCGCTGGTCGAAGACGACTTCACAGAGGAACTCGCGCAACGTCTCGCCGCATTCCTGGATCAACCGGCCAGCGAGATTCTCGAGCGTTTCGACACCGCCAATTCGGGGGCACAGCTGATCCTGGCCAAGGATCTCACGGAACGGCAGGCGCTTACCCTCTTCGAACATCGCGAGGACTTTCCGGGTGTCGCCGTGATCCCGCAGCCCGTTCGCGACTACCCCAACGCCGAACTCGCATCGCAGGTGCTGGGCTACATCGGGAAGCCGTCCGAAGCCGACCTCGAACGGCCCGGTGTGAAGGGCACCGACGTCGTGGGCAAGGCCGGTGTCGAGCGGTACTACGACGACCTGCTTCGAGGGACCGAAGGAGAGATCAAATACCGAGTTGACGCAACCCGCTCTGTGCTTCAGCGCCTCGGCGAGCAGGAGTCGGAACCAGGCGACAACCTCATTCTCACCATCGACAGCGGTATCCAGGCCCAGCTCCAGGAGTCGCTCAAGGCCGGTCTTGAGTTGGCTCGGGATCTCGAGATGGCCGAACGCGTAGAAGCGCTCGAGATCGAGAACGTGCAGACTCGGTTGTTCCTTGCTCGTGAAGCAGCTCAGCTCGCGGCCATCAGGGAAGCAAACGAGAGAAGAGCGGCAGCCGCCGAAGCGGGTGAGGATGCCACAACCGACGAAGACAGCCTTGCCGTCGAGGAGGCCGGAGGAATCGACGAAGGGGAAGTGCTTGGTTCGCTGTATTCGGGCCTTCCGATTGACGAGAACCGGGTGTGTGTTCCGGTGCAGCGGGTCCAAGTCGCGGTCGGGTCGCGCACCCTTCTCTCAGGGATGACGGAGCGGACCATGCGCCTCGATGCCGTCCTTGAGAACGGAACCCAGCGTGTCGCCGTCGTGGATGTCGACGGCGAGCAGTATGAGGTCGAGGTCGGTGATACGTTCGCCACAACCCTCCGTGTGATTGCGATCGAACAAGAGGCCCTGATCGTGTCGCATTCCGACAAGTGGTGCCCTGTTCGCGCCGTTGGTGTCGTCGAGGATCCGAACGACGGGTCGATCCTCGCCATGGCTTCGTATCCATCGTTCGACCCGGGTGCGTTCGTGGACGGCCTGACGCAGAGCCAATGGGAGAGCCTCGGCACGATCAATGCCTTTACGAACTTCGCCATCCAAGGTCAGTACGCACCGGCATCGACGTTCAAGGTGGTCTCGTACGTGCTTGCTCTCGAAGAGACGATCTATCCGCTCGACCGTCCCACCGGCGATCGGATCATCGGCGACGGGGAAGCTCCGGCCGATCCAGCGGCCGAGGACGGTCAGATCGAAGAGGAGGTTCCTGAAGGCGAGGAGACTCCTCCGACGACGCAGCCGCCCTCCGACGAGGAACTCCAGCCGCTCACGTCGGACACCGAGCTCTACAACTGCACGGGAAGCCTTCGGTTCCGGTTCAACGACGGTTCTTCACAGGTCTACCGGGACTGGAAGCGCAACGGCCACGGACCGCTGGACCTCCACGGAGCGCTGCAGGCTTCGTGTGACCTCTACTTCTGGGAGATTGCGCTTCGCGTGTGGAATGAACGTTCCGACGAGACCGGCATCAACAACGAGGACCTGTGGCAGGAATGGGCCCGGCAGTTTGGGTTCGGCACGGAGACCGGGATCGATCTGCCGTTCGAGAAGCCGGGGCTCATCCCCGATCGTCAGTGGTTCCGCGAGGAGCAGCGGAAGGGCACCGGCCGGGTTCGCTCGACCGGGCCATGGGTGGGAGGCGACCTCATGAACGCCGTGGTGGGACAGGGAACGGTGCTCGTCACACCGCTGCAGCTGTCCAACGGCTTCTCCGCGATGGTGAACGGGGGCACCCTGTGGGAGCCTCGTGTTGTCTCCGAGGTCGTCAACCAGGACGGAGAGGTGACCGACGAGAACGAGAAGGCGACCCTCGGCACGATCGACCTCGATCCCGGCACCGTTCGCGCAATCCGGACGGATCTCCAGCAGGTCGTCAACGGCCCGATCGGCACGGCGCGTAGCGCCTTTGCCAACTTCGGGCCGCGCGTTGCGAGTGTTGGTGGCAAGACCGGAACGGCCGAGATCATCAAGGCCGACGAAGACGTTCAGGAGGTCGACACTGCGTGGTTCGTCGGCGTTGCACCCGTCGGATCGCCGGACTACGTCGTCACGGTGGTCGTGGAGCGTGGAGGTTCCGGTGGCGGTGTCGCCGCACCGGTGGCCCGACAGGTCCTGCAGTACCTCGTCAACGGTGAGTCGTTCGTGACACCGCTCGAACCCGGAGAGCGGGCGGACTGATGGCCTACACCGAAGAACGCACGCAGATGTCCCTGCTTCGGCGGGAGCGCCAGCTTCGTCCGGATCTGATGCTCGTGATTCCCTACCTGCTGCTCTCTGCGATGGGCTTGGTGATGATCTACACGGCTTCTGCCCCAAGGCTCGAAGAGGCAGGCGTGAGCCCAACGCGGGAACTCGAGCAGCAGGCGGCGTTCGTTCTCGTCGGATTTGCGGCGTTCGCGATCGTGTCGGTGATCAATCTCAGCGTGGTCCGTCCCTGGGTGCCGACCCTCTACCTCGGGTCGGTCGTCACGCTGATCCTCGTGCTGAGCCCACTCGGTTCGGCGGTGAAGGGGGCGCAACGGTGGATCCAGCTCGGACCGATCCGTTTTCAGCCGTCTGAGATCGCAAAGCTGGCCGTGATCCTCGGCCTCGCGATGCTCCTCTCCGCTGCAGCCCGACCGATGAAGTGGGATCGGGTTGCCCGTGCCGTGCTGATCGTGGCGGTGCCCGCCGTGCTGATCTTCCTTCAGCCGGACCTGGGAACGATGCTGACCTTCGGGTTCATCGCCGGCGTCATGATCTTCATTGCCGGTGCCACGTGGCGGCAAATGGCGGCGCTCCTCGTCGCCGGTCTCGTCTCAACTGTGGCGGTATTCCAGGCCGGGGTGATCAAGACGTATCAGATCACACGTCTGACCGCCTTCCTCGATGAGACGAGTGATGTGCTCAATACCCAGTACAACCAGTTCCAAAGCCAGATCGCCATTGGGACCGGGGGATTGTTCGGCAAGGGGTTGTTCAACGGAACACAGACCAACCTGAGGTTTGTCCCCGAACAGTCGAGCGACTTCATCTTCACCGCCGTTGGTGAGCAGCTTGGATTTGCCGGGAGCCTCTTTGTGCTGGTGATGTTTGGCCTCATCATCTGGCGTGTCCTGGTCGCGGCCGCCAATGCGAGGGATCGGTTCGGCCAGTTGGCTGCGGCCGGTGTCGCCGCGCTTCTTGCATTCCACGTATTCGTCAATATCGGCATGACCATCAGGGTGATGCCGGTCACCGGCTTGCCGCTCCCATTCATGTCGTCCGGCGGCACCGTGTTCGTGGTCATGAGCGTGGCGCTGGGCATGGCGCACTCGGTGTGGATGCGCCGTTCTCCGCTCGTGGGGGAGCGGACCGCCGGCGATTCGTAGCGGCACGCGTCGTCTACTCTCACCACCCATGCACCGACGCTACGAGCAGGGCTGGATCGAGGTCATCGCAGGGCCGATGTTTTCCGGCAAGAGTGAGGAGCTGATCCGGCGGGTGACCCGGTACGGCATCGCAAGGATCCCGGTTCAGACCTTCAAGCCCCAGATCGATACCCGCTACTCGACCGGCGAGGTGGTGTCCCACTCCAACCTTTCAACCGAGGCTATTCCGGTTGGCGACTCGAGCGAGTTGCTTCACGCCGTCGAAGACCGAACGGTTGTCATCGGCATCGACGAAGGCCAGTTCTTCGATGAGGAGCTGGTTGAAGTTGCGATGCGGCTGGCCGGGGCGGGGAAACAGCTGATCATCGCCGGCCTCGATCTGGATTATCTCGGTCGTCCGTTTGAGCCGATCCCATCGCTGATGTTGCACGCCGAGTACGTGACCAAAGCGCTCGCCGTTTGCCACAAGTGTGGAGGGCCCGGCCTGTTCACGCAGCGGGTGGTCCAATCCGACGAACTCGTGGTGCTCGGAGCCCAAGACTCGTATGAAGCCCGGTGCCGCCGCTGCTTCAACCCCGAAGAAGCCAGGCAGGAAGAACTAGGGATCGAATAGGAAAAACCAAAGAGCAAAGACCAACGAGCAAAGACTCCGACGCAGTCGGCCAACTGTTCTTTGTTCTTTGTTCTTTGTTCTTTGGTCCTTGCTCTCGCATCTTGGATCTTGGTTCTTGGCTCTTCGGGTCCCATTTCCCCCGGATACGCGCCTGTTCTTGCTACGCTCGGAGATCGGTCGACTGCAAGCCGCGGTCGCCATTTTCCGACCTGGGACGAACCGAATGGCCCTCACGCGTATGTTCAGCGCTTACCGGCATCGACTGATGATCGACTATCGAGACTCCGTCATGCCAGACCTCACGTTGAACCGCGTCGAGCACCGGCCGCATCGGCGCCCAGTGACCTCGAAGGAGTCCATTGATGGGATTGTTCCGGAAGAAGTCCGCACGCATTCTGCGGCACGGTTCGGCAACAGAGGAACGCACCGTGCGCACGGTCGACGGCGAGACCGTCACGGTGCGGCGGTTCTCCACCGCTGACACCGCCACCTCGCGAGCGGCGACGAAGCAGAAACCGAAGCAGAAGAAGAAGCAGCGCAAGCAGACGCAGCAGCGGACGGACCCACGCCGCCGGCGCCGGCCGACACACGCCGAGGTTGTCGCTCCGCCTGAGACGGCCCGCAAACAGATGTTGGTGCGCACGATGCCGCATCAGACACAGATCGTCGTCCTCGAGGGGCCGGTCCTCGTTGAGCACTACGTTGCCCGGTCAGACAAGAAGTCACTTGTCGGCAACGTGTATCTCGGCAAGGTGCGCAACGTTCTGCCCGGCATGGAGGCAGCGTTCATCGATTTCGGGGCCGGCAAGAACGGCGTGCTCTACGCCGGAGACGTGAACTATGCATCGTACGATCTCAACGGCAAGCCGAAGCGGATCGAGTCTGCGCTTGCGGCCGGCGATCCCGTCCTGGTTCAGGTCGTCAAGGACGCCATGGGGCACAAGGGTGCCCGCCTCACCAACCAGATCAGTCTCGCCGGTCGATACCTCGTGCTCGCGCCCGATCCGCAGGTTCGCGGCATCTCGCGCAGGCTTTCAGACGACGAGCGAAGGCGGCTCCGCGAACTTGTGGCTGAACTTCGTCCTGAGGGGATGGGTGTCATCGTTCGGACGGCGGCGGAAGGGGCGTCACGTGACGACATCAAGTCCGACATCGACCGCCTCAGCGGGATCTGGCAGGGTATTTCGGATGACGCGAAGTCGGCGTCTGCCCCATCTCTGATCTATCAAGAACCGCCCCTCGTCATTCGCGTGATTCGAGAGCACTTCACGCGCGACTTCAAGCGACTGCTGGTCGACACCCGCGCGACCTACGACCAGATCCTCTCGTACCTCGGCGGTACCGAGTCCGACCTCATAGAAAAGGTGCAGATCTACGGGGATGAACTCGGGTTGTTCGAGCGGTTCCACGTAGAGGATCAGCTCCGCAAGGCGCTCGATCGCAAGGTTTGGCTGCCGTCGGGGGGCCACATCGTGATTGATCGGACCGAAGCCCTGACCGTGATTGACGTAAACACGGGGAGATACGTCGGTCACTCGAACCTCGAAGACACGGTGCTGCAGAACAACCTCGAGTCTGCTGAGGAGATCGCCCGACAACTCAGGCTGCGAGACATCGGTGGCATCATCGTGATCGACTTCATCGACATGGAAATCGAGAAGAACCAGGACGCTGTCCTCCTTCGGCTTCGGGAACACCTCGCGAAGGACAAGATGCGCACCCAGGTGTTCGATGTTTCGAACCTCGGTCTCGTTGAGATGACGCGCAAGAATGTGTCTGCGGGCCTCCTCGAGTCGTTCTCGGAGCTGTGCCCGCGATGTAATGGACGTGGTGTTCTCCTGCACGAGGAGGCAGCGACAACCGGTGTTCCGGTGGGTATCGAAGCCGAAGACGTCGACTGATCCCTCTGGCCATAGGCTCCGTTTCCGCTATCATACCTGGGCGCTTTGCACGCGAAGTTTTTGACCGCGCCGAGAAGATCGACCCGACCACCACAATCATCGAAGGATCATGTACGCCATCATTCGCGCCGGCGGGAAGCAGGCCAAAATTCAAGAGGGTGACGTCCTCGACGTCGAGCGCGTCAAGAGCGATGGTGAGGTCACCTTCACGCCGCTCCTGATCGTGCAAGACGACGGAAACGTCATCTCCGATCGCGACGCCCTCGACAAGCTGACCGTTACGACCGAGGTTGTCGGTGACTCGACGGGACCGAAGATCGACATCTTCAAGTACAAGTCGAAGACTGGGTACCGCCGTCGTGCCGGCCATCGCCAGAAGTACACCCGGCTCTTGGTGAAGAAGATCGAGCTCCCCGGCGCCACGAAGAAGGCGACGAAGAAGGAGTCCGCGAAGGACAAGCCGGCGGCCAAGACGGAGTCCGCGAAGGGCAAGCCGGCGGCCAAGAAGGAGTCCGCGAAGGACAAGCCGGCGGCCAAGAAGGAGTCCGCGAAGGACAAGCCGGCGGCCAAGAAGGCACCAGCGAAGGTAGCCGAGACCGAAGAGAAGGAGGGCTGAAATGTCCAAGACCAAGGCAAGCGGCTCATCCAAGAACGGTCGCGATTCTGCTGCGCAACGGCTCGGACCGAAGGTGTTCGACGGCCAGACCGTGAACTCGGGAGCGATCATCGTCCGCCAGCGGGGAACCCGCATCCACCCCGGCGACAACGTTGGGCGCGGTGGCGACGACACGCTCTACGCAATGATCGAAGGCACCGTCCAGTACGGCACCAAGCGGGGTCGCCGCCAAGTGTCCGTCGTGGCCTAGCGGAGCAGCCCAGCGCCCATTCCTCGATGCGTCGGCCTTCGGCCGGCGCATCGTCACGTCTGGAGAACAGCGGAGCGACGTCGAAGTATTGACGCCGCGCCGCTGCCTCGCACTACGGTTCTCACCTATGGCTTCCTTTGTTGACTCAGTTCGGCTGTTCGCTCGCGGCGGAGCGGGCGGCGCGGGTGTGACGGCGTTCCAGAAGCGCAAAGGCAAGCCAAGAGGGCGGCCGAACGGCGGACGTGGTGGGCAGGGCGGCGATGTAGTTCTCGTCGCTGATGCGGCAATTGGATCACTCCTGAGGTACGACAGGAAGCCGCATTGGAAAGCCGGTGACGGTGAACACGGCGGTGGAGATCTGCGTCACGGTCGAAACGGCGAAAACCTCGAGCTCATGGTGCCTCTCGGGACACTTGTCAAAGACGAAGTGGGGACCCTCATCGCGGACCTTGTGGAGCCCGGTCAGAGACTGGTCGTCGCCGAGGGTGGTCGAGGCGGCCGCGGCAATTCGTCGTTCGTGACACCGGATCGCAGGGCGCCGTCGTTCTCGGAGCAAGGCGAGTATGGAGACGATCGCACCCTGCACCTCGAACTCCAGCTTGTTGCCGACGCAGCCCTGATCGGCTATCCCAATGCGGGCAAGAGCACGCTCATCGCCGGCGTGTCGGCGGCGACACCCAAGATTGCGGACTATCCGTTTACCACGCTTGTGCCCCACCTCGGCGTGGTGTCGCTCGGCGACCGTGAGTTCGTGCTGGCCGACATCCCCGGCCTGATCGAGGGGGCTGCCGCAGGCAAGGGCCTTGGACACGAGTTCCTGCGCCACACCGAACGGGCCCGAGTACTGGTGGTTCTTCTCGACCCATCCGAGCTTCAGGTCGACACACCGGAGCGTCAGTACTACGTGCTGATGAACGAACTCGAGGCACATTCGCCGGAACTCGCGGAGCGTCCAAGCATTGTTGTCTTGAGCAAGTCCGATCTTCTGGATGAGCGTTCGAAGCAATGGGCTGCTGATCTCGGCATCGACCTCGTCGAGGTGTCGGGCGTCACCGGGGAAGGGGTCACCGCGCTGCTTCATCGCATCGCCGACCTTTCCGAGATGGCGGAGCGAAGTGCACCTGAGCGCGCGGGGTTTATGCTCCACCGGCCGCTCGGGGAGGCGTTCACCATCGAGCGCTCGGACGAGGAGTGGAGCGTGTCCGGTAGGGTCGCCGAGCGTGCCGTGAACCTCGACGATCTTACGAACCCTGAGGCCGCCGATCTCGTGGCGAAGCGGCTCATCGCAACGGGTATCGATGGAGCCTTGCGCAGTGCCGGCGCGGTGGCCGGTGACGACGTGCGAATCGGCGAACTGGTCTTCACCTACGACCCGGACGGGGCGGAAGAGGAAACGCCATGAGGTATCCCGTCGAACAGGGTCGGGCCGTCGTTGTGAAGATCGGTTCATCGAGCCTTACCACCCAAGGCGGGCTGATCGATGCCAGTGCGATCACTCGAGTGGTCAAACAGATCGCAGAATTGCGACGCGCGGGCCATCCGAGTGTGCTGGTGAGTTCCGGAGCCGTGGCTGCGGGCCTTCCCGCTCTCGGTGTCACCGACCGACCTGCCGACGTGCCGGGCCTCCAGGCGGCGGCAGCCGTTGGTCAGAGCAGGCTCATCGAGCAGTACGCAGGTGCTTTCGCGGCTCATGACCTTGTGGTCGGCCAGGTGCTTCTGACCCGTGACGTCCTCGCGGGCCGCGAACCGCACCTTCACGCCAGGGCAGCGCTCGACCGCCTTCTCAGCCTCGGTGTGGTGCCCATCGTCAACGAGAACGACACCGTTGTGGTCGACGAACTCCGATTCGGCGACAACGATCGCCTTGCTGCGATCGTCTCCCACCTGGTTGGAGCGGGCCTGCTGGTCATTCTCACCGATACTCCCGGGCTTTATGCCCATGACCCGCGCCTGGTTGCCGAACCGGAGTTGCTCAGCGCAATCCGACACACGGATGAGGTCCTCGATGAGCTGCGGCGGGGGAGTGGTGCTGGTGTCTACGGGTCTGGTGGTGTTGCCACGAAGGTTGCCGCCGCTCGTATGGCCGCGTACTCGGGTATTCCGACCGTTGTGACGGCAGCGAGTGATCCCGAAGCTGTTCGTCGCGCGATCGCCGGCGAAGACGTCGGAACCTGGGTGGAGCCGCGATCCACCGGTCTCGGCGCCCGGAAGCTGTGGATCGCGTTCAGCCTGCCCGCCGTTGGTGTTGTGACGGTGGATGATGGGGCAGTGTCTGCCATCGTCCGGGACGGCCGTTCACTGCTCGCCGCAGGCGTATTGGACGTGCACGGCGATTTCGCCAGGGGTGATGCCGTCGAGGTCCACGATGGTAGCGGTCGACTCATCGGAAAGGGCCTCGCAGGGCTCGCCGCGGCGACGCTGCGAGACGTCCGCGGTCAACACACGTCGGTCGCGGGCGGAGTCGCGGTGCACCGCGACGACCTGATCGTGCTTGCTTGATACGAATCGGCCTGGAAGGAGCGCCGGCCCGATGAGGCGCTTGTCTGACACCCCAAACGCCGCGGTGCGCCCCTTGGGGCGTATGGGTCGAACGACCCCTTCGGGTCAACTCTACGCCGCTCGGGGCCGATGATGGGGAGACGGGCAAACCGACCCGCTCCGCCGATTTCAGAGGTTAACCGTGGCCAGAATCATCGCAATCGAGGACTCGCCCGCCCTGCAGCGACTCCTTGCGATTACCATGCGCGATACCGGCATTGACGTCGACGCGTTCCTCCTAGGAGCACCCGGTCTTGAGGCAGCGATCGAGGATCCGCCGGACCTGATCGTTCTCGATCTTGGTCTCCCGGACATGCCGGGATGGGAGATCCTTGAACGGCTCCGCTCGGAACCGTCGACCGTCGCCGTGCCGATCGTCGTGGCTACCGGGGAGTCTCGCAGTGTGGTCATCAAGCGGCTGTCGGAGCTGAACGCCGTGATGCTCGAGAAGCCGTATACCGGGGCCGTGCTTCGTGCAACCATTCGTGTTCTGGTCGAAGCCGACGCGGAGGTCGGCTCGCCGACGTGACTCTTCACGTCGTACTTCCCATGCAGTAGGTTGCCGGTGTGGTGACGGCGCCGGAGCACCATGATTCCGTTTCTGGTTGCTGCGCTTGTTGCGGCCTCTTTCGTTCCCTCACTGTGCATTGGATTTGCCGCGCCCATTGTCGGTGAAGTTGCTCGGGGTTTCCTGCCCACCGGCCGTTACAGCGGCCACTGGGGTATCGACATCGTCGCTCTTGCGGGGTCCCCGATTCGCTCAGCGGGGGACGGGACCGTGTCGTTCAGCGGAGTTGTGGTTGGGAACAACACCGTGACCGTCGACCACGGCGGGGTGAGGACGTCGTACTCGTACCTCTCCGAGCGGCTGGTGGCCGCCGGAGATCGGGT
>Ga0272441_10008507_pt1 | contig 16227 bp, 13 predicted proteins | sample SSMProp6N_FD_193582 | JGI IMG/M metagenome (GOLD analysis project Ga0272441, IMG submission 193582) | Marine sediment archaeal communities from Little Sippewissett salt marsh, Falmouth, MA, United States - SSM-Prop-6N | ecosystem: Environmental > Aquatic > Marine > Wetlands > Sediment ... | reverse complement strand
GTCGCGGAAATAGCGCAGCGTGGTCAGGACGGGATTCGGCACCGTGCGCCCGAGACCGCACAGGCTGGTGCGCCGCACGCGGTCGGCCAGCGACTCCAGCTCGTCGAGTTCTTTCGGCTCGGCCTCGCCGGCGCAAAGGCGCTCGAGGATTTCGAGCATGCGCTTGGTTCCGATGCGGCAGAAGGTGCACTTGCCGCAGCTCTCGCGCTCGGTGAACTCCAGGAAGAACCGCGCGATGTCCACCATGCAGTCGGTGTCGTCGAGGACGACGAGGCCGCCGGAGCCCATGATGGCGCCGGTCTCGGTGAGTGCTTCGTAGTCGATGGGCACGTCGCCGAGCGACGCCGGGATGCAGCCGCCGGACGGCCCGCCGATCTGGACGGCCTTGAAGCGGCGGCCTTCGTGCATGCCGCCGCCGACTTCCTCGACGATCTCGCGGACGGTGATGCCCATGGGCACTTCGATGAGTCCGCCGCGCCGCACGCGCCCGGCCAGGGCGAAGACCTTGGTGCCCTTGCTGGCCGGGGTCCCGATGGCGGCGAACGCCTCCGGCCCGCGACGCACGATCCACGGAACGCAGGCGTAGGTCTCCACGTTGTTGATGCTCGTCGGATGCCCCCACAGGCCGCGCTCCGCCGGGTACGGCGGCCGGAATCGCGGCATGCCGCGGCGGCCCTCGATCGAGGCCATCAGCGCGGTCTCCTCGCCGCAGACAAACGCGCCGGCACCCTCCATGATGTGAAGCCGCAGCGAGAAGCCGCTGCCGAGGATGTTCTCGCCCAGGTAGCCGCGCTCCAGCGCCTGGCCGACCGCGTGCCGAAGGTACTCGACGGCCAGCGGGTACTCGCTGCGCACGTAGAACCATCCTTCGTCGGCGCCGACGGCATAGGCGGCGATGGCCATTCCCTCGATGACGCGGTGCGGGTCGCTCTCCAGGACCAGGCGGTCCATGAACGCCCCGGGGTCGCCTTCGTCGGCGTTGCAGACGATGAACTTCTTCGGCCCCGGCCGGTCCCGTGCGATGGCCCACTTCCGCCCCGTCGGGAACCCCGCGCCGCCGCGCCCGCGAAGCCCCGACCGCGAGACCAGGTCGATCACCTGCTCCGGCGACCGGTCCGCGAGGCAGGCTCCGAGCGCCGTATAGCCGTCGGCCGCGAGATAGTCGTCGATGTCCGTCGGCTCGACCTGGCCGCAGTTCTCGAGGACGATGCGGACCTGCCTGCCGAGGTACGCGGCCTCGTCGCCTTGCTCGGTGTCGATCTGCCGCGCATCGAGCGACACCCAGGCGTCGTCGGAGAAGAGCCGGTCGGCCACCCGGTCCACCAGGGCCGAGACCTTTCGCCACGGCGAGGCCGGCTCGACGTGCTCACGGACCAGCCGGCGTGCCAGGTCGGGCTCGACGTCGCCGAAAATCCGCCGTTCGCCTTCGGCCGAGACGACCTCGACGATGGGCTCGCGGTGGCACATGCCGCCGCAGCCGACGACCTTGACCCTGACGTCGCCCCCTGCCCTGCGTGCCGCCTCGTCCACGGCGGCCTTCACGGGCCGGGCGCCGCTGGCCACGCCGCAGGTGCCGAGACCGACGCGAATCTCTTTCGGCTGCGCACGACCCATCAGTCCGACTCCTTCGCGATCCGCCCGATGGTGAGGCACGCCGCGTGCGGCGTCAGCTTGCCGTAGGTCACGCCGTCAACGGTCATGCACGGCGCGAGCGAGCAGCAGCCTAGGCACGGCACCTTCTCGATGGTGAACAGGCGCCGCGCGTCGGTGTCTTCGTCCTCGTCCTCGATGCCGAGGTGCCGCCGCAGGGACTCGGTGATCAGGGGCGCGCCCGCCACGTGGCACGCCGTTCCGTGACAGACGCGAACCATGTGCTTGCCGACCGGCCGGTGCCGGAACTGCGTGTAGAAGGTCGAGACGCCGGCGATCTGCGCGGGCGTGATCTCGCTCACGCGGCAGATGTGCCACAAGGCCTCGCGCGGCAGGTAGCGGAACTCGGCCTGCACCGCCTGGAGGATCGGAATGACCTTGTCGGTCGTGCTGCCGACGCGCCGGACAATCGCCTCGACCGCGGCGAGGTCGATCGGTTCATCGACCTCGGCAATCTGCCGCGAGACGTTGTCCTTCGATGCGTCCGCCATCTCGTTCCCTTTTTGCCGACACCGTTACGTCGCGCTGCCGCCGGCTCACGAGCCGCCGGCCTTGCCGATGCAATAGAGGTTCCTCGCGCCGCGGATGTAGATCCGGCCCGCCGAGAACGCGGGCGACGCCGACTGCGGCTCGCCGATGTCGCATGTCCGGCGCAGCGTGAACGCGTCGGCCAGCGGGAAGATGAACGTCTTGCCCACTTCGTTGGGCAGATAGACCAGTGATCCGACGAGCGACGGCGACGGCTGAAGATGGCACTCGAAGTTGTGCTGCCACAGCACCGTGCCGTCGGTGGCCCGCAGGCACGTCACGATGCCGTACGTCTCCACGTGGAGGTAGTGCGCCCGCGACGCCAGGGGGCTCACGAGGCTGGGCAGGTCGTCCTCGTTGGTCCAGACAACGTGCGTCTCGGTCACGTCGCCGGAGCCGCCGGGGCGCACGGCCATGGCCTGGCTGTCGGTATTGACGGCGAAAACGAGCCCTCCTGCGAAGACCGGCGACGGGGCCACGTCGCCGCCCAGGCCCTTGGCCCGCCAGAGTTCCTTGCCCGTCGCCGGGTCGTAGGCGATGACGTACGGGTTGCCGCACGTCACCAGTTCGTTCCGCTCGAGGCCCTCGTCCGAGCCGATCAGGATCGGCGTGGCCCACGAGTTGGGCACCGGCCGCTCGGTCTCCCAGGCGATGTCGCCGGTGACCTTGTTCATGGCGATGAGCGTCGACAGGCCGTCCTCGGCCTCGACCCCCATGTCGTGCTGGAGGATCAGGAGGTCGCCCCAGAGGAGCGGCGAGCTCGCCAGGCCGTACTGGTTGTCGGGCTTGCCGAGGTTGACGATCCACGCCTGCCGGCCCTCGGCGTCGAAGCAGACGACGTCGGCGTCGGCGAAGGTGGCCCACACGTGCTCGCCGTCGGTCACGGCCGTCGGAGCCGCGTAGCCGGTCATCTCGAACGGCTCCAGCTCGGCGTCGATCTCGGCGCTTTCGGGCGGCGAGGCGACCTTGCGGCTCCAGAGGATGCGGCCTTCAGCGGTGCCGATGCAGTGGACCCACCGTTCCTTGCGGCTCGCGGAGGTCAGGTAGATGCGGTTGCCCCAGACGACGGGCGAGCTGTTGCCCTGCCCCGGCACGGGGCACTTCCAGAGGATGTTCCGGCCGGTCGCGGCGTCCCAGTCGTCGGGCCAGTCGCCCGGCGGGACAACGCCGGTCATCGCGGGCCCGCGGAACGCCGGCCACGCCGTTTCCGGACCGGCGGGGATCACGGCGGCCCCGTCAGTCCCCGCGCGCGGGGCGGGCATCGCATGAGGCAACGGGCCGTGGCCGAACAGGACAGTCGCCGCCAGGGCGACACCGCCTACGACCGCCATCGCAGCCATGGCACCGGCATTGCGGTGAGCCACCACCGGCCAGTCGGGTTCCTCGCGCCCTGCGTCGAGCGGAGGATGATCCAGCTTGTGTCTGAGGGCGGCATAGAACCGGGCGCCGACAAGGGTGGCAATCAGCCCGGCGGCCAACAACCACCGGCCCTCGCCGGCCAGCTCGCGGCGCTCGAAGAAGTTGCGCCGCAACTGGACGTCGACCTGTCGGATCTCCTGCTTCGCGGCATCGTCAATCGGCGACGCGGCGAGCCGCGCCTGGAGCGATGGCATGGCCGTAGACGCGGCATAGGGATTGTCGCGCTCGGCCACGTAGGCCGCCAGCATCGAACCGGCCACGACGGCCGAAAAGCATGCGGCAGCAATCGCCAGCGAGAGACTCAGCGGCCGGAGGATCCCCGCCGCGCGACCTCTCATCCACTCGCCGGCGGCGCGCCGTCGCGACACCACCGCGCGGTGGTATGCCCGGCGAATCGAGAACCGAGAGGATGTGCGGACCCGCCTGTCGGTCACGGGGACTCAACCCTCCGGTTCGGCGCTTACGTCACCCGCCAGTTCCTTGAGCCTGAGCCGCTCCCGGGGACAATACATGAAGCATCGCCCGCAGGCCACGCAGAGGGCCTGGTCGATCTCGTACTCTGTGCGGCGCGGCACGCGGCTGAGCGCGGCAATCTTCACGGCCGCGACCAAGCCGCACCAGGCGCCGAACAGCGTGCCACCGACCAGGAACGTGCGCTCGGTCGCCCGGGCCTCGCTCAGCAAGTCGTCGGGCGATCGGTTCGACGCGCGGAACGCCCGCAACTCGTCCGACAGCGTGTCGGCCGGCAATGACGCCGGGACCGCCGCCTGCGCCGACACCTGGTCGGCCAGGGCCACCGTGTAGTGCTTCCGCGCCAGTGCCGGGCCGGCCAGGGCGCCCAGGCCCGCAAAGACGAGCGGCAGCAGAAGGACCAGCGTCCGCGCGATCACCTTCACTGCTGGGGCCCCCCTTCGTAGGTCGGCGCCCGGATGGCCCCGAACGGGCAGGCGTTCTCGCACAGGCGGCACTTGACGCACTCGTCGGGCGTGGTCCGGACGCGCCACTTCGCCACGCGCGCGCCCAGGCCCAGCAGCGCCCCGTACGGACAGAGGAACCGGCAGTAGGGCCGGCCGACGAACATCGCCAGCACCAGCATCGCCCCGCCGAAGATGAACATGCCCGCCGAACCGTCCAGCCGGAAGAATGCCACGAACGGATCGTACCGGCAGATGATGAAGCCCGAGCCCGTCGCCGCGTAGAGCACCGCCAGCCCGAGGTAGACAAACGGCACATAACCCAACGCCGACTGAAGCCACAGGGGAAGCCTCAAGGGCTTCAAGAGCACCAGGTCCTGAATCGCCCCCAGCGGACAGACGCCGCTACAGAACACGCGGCCCACGAGCAGCGAGAACACCACCGGCAGCGCGAAGATGAGGACCACCGTCACCGGCACGGTGTACGACGGGTCCGCGAGCCCGGCCGTCACGTTCTGCACCGAGCCGATCGGGCAGACGCATCCGCCCAGGTAGAAGCCGAAGTACAAGAGCGACGCGACGGACAGCCACGCGATGGCCGTCCGGCTGCGCAGCCCCAGGGCAAACCAGGTCGCCAGGCCAAGCCCGACGGCCAGCGCGGCGACGTGAAGGATGTCCTGCCATGCGGCCCCGGGCGGCGGCTGCACCAGCGGGGGCAGCGTGTGGCCCGTCTCCGTGAAATCCGGCGGGGGGAAGCGCTCGACGGCCTGGGCCTCGGCCGCCGACAGCACGAGGACGGCCAGCGACATGCAGACCCGTGGAGCGATGCGCCGCACGTGCGTCATGAACCGTCTCCTCCGCTTTCCGGCACCGCGCCGACGGCCTCTTTCCCGAGATGCTTGACGACGTAGGGCCTGTCGGCCGGAAGCCGCATGAAGGCGTCGGACGGGCATGCGGCGGCAATGGAGCACTGGTTGCAGTTGAGGCACCGGTCGTGCCGCACCTGGAGGTAGAGCGACCCGTTGCCGAAGTCGCTGCAGCCCTTGACGCATTCGCCGCAGCCCGTGCACAGCGACGCGTCGATGTGGTACTCGAAGTAGGGCTCCTCGACAAACTCACGGCGGATCGCGCCGACCGGGCAGAGCTGGTTCTCGGCTCCCTCGTTCAGGGCGTTCGGGTCCGGGTAGAAGAAGCCCGTGCACAGCTCGCAATAGCCGCACATCGCGAAGTCGTGAACGCACTTGACGGCCGAGTTCTCCAGGACGCAATGCGTCCGGCATTGGCCGCACTGGACGCATTTGAACGGATCGATCTGCCAGACCTGCCGTGCGCCGGTCGCCTTGACGAGCGCGCCCCCTGCGACCCCGGCCGCCGCCACGCCGAGCGTTCCGCGGGCGACCTTGCCGAAGAACCGCCGCCGCGTCAGGTGCCCGTCGCTCTTGGGTGTCTCGCTCATGGCGACTCCTCGCGACCTTCAGCCGCCCCACGACTCACGTCGCGCCCTTCGGGACACAGCGGCGCCGCAGCCGACGCCCCGGCCCCCGGCCGCACACCCCGAACCGGACCGACGAGACCCGCACCTTGCCGTCGGGCGTCCTCGGCGCGCGGCAACGTGCACCGGATGAACACCGGGCAGCCCTCGCACACCGTTCGCCCCGCAGCGCGCGTCACGCCACCGGCGCGCCGGCGGCCGATCAGCCACGCGCCACCCACGCCGACCGCCGCCAAGGCCAGCCATCGGCCGAGCGTCCGCAGCATGCCGCGCCGCGTGGTTTCGCGTTCGTCCTCATGTTCGGCCATCACTGTCCCTCACGTATCCTGAATGCCAGCACTTTGCCGGCCGCCGGATCGACCACGTAGATTGCACCGTCCGCGCCGACGGCCAGGTCGAGCCCCGCCGCCCCTTCAGCAAAGTGCTCCGGCCCGCCGACATGGAGTTGATGGTTCTCGGCGTCGATGACTTTGACGCGCGGGATGCCCTTCTCGCCGGTCACGATCCGCCCGTCGGGCAGGACCGCCACGTTGGTCGGGTTGCAGCAGCCGGAGAACTCCGACCACTCGCTCCCTTGTCTGCCCCACGTGCCGACGAGCTTGCCGTTCAGGTCCGTGTGCTCCACCTGCCAGCGTCCGGGATTGGTGTTGTAGAGCGTCCCGTCGGCCGCTACCGCGCAGTCCAGGTACGGGCTGGGGCAGAGGATGCTCGGCCGGCCGGATTCGTCATCGCGGCCGCCGATGTCGGCGATGAAGTCGCCCGTGGTATCGAACCGGTGGATCACCCGATTGCCGGCGTCGGCCAGCCACACGTCGCCGCCGCGCACCGCGATCCCCGCGAGGAACCCCAGTTGCCCCCGCTCCTTGCCCGGCGTGCCCCAGGAGCCGAGCGGCGCGCCGTCCGGGCCGAAGACGTGGACTTTCTGCCGCTCGGCGACGAACACGCGGCCGTCGTCGTGCACCGTCACGGCGACCGCCTGGCCCTCGGTCGGCAGGTCGGCTGCGCGGTTCCACTGGCGGTCGAAGACGGCCACGCCGCCGGCGTGGGCCAGGTAGAACCGCCCATCCGGCCCGACGGCAATGCCCTTGAGCTTCTCCAAGCCCGGCGAGTGCAAGGGCACACGAGCCAAGTGCGTTACGCTCCAGACCTCATGGACGCCCTTCTCGGGCGCCGCGGGGGTCGCCGGCGCACCGTCCTTGCATCCCGCAGCGCCGGTCAGCGTCATCGCCGCCAGCATGATGTACGTGTTCAGTCTGTGCCACGGCGGGCTCGTCCCGCCGTGCCGAGAGCCGGATGAGATTCGCACGGCCGGGCAAGCCGGCCGTGGCACAACCGTTCTCACCTCGAAAGAACGTAGGCTGAACACGTACGATACGATTGCCGTGGCACGTGTATTCGTCATGCGTCACCTCCGCGCGACCGACTCACTCAGCCCTCAGGTCGAGGCAGACCATCTCCGTCAGGTCGCGCACGATCAGCCGCCCGTCGGCAAAGGCCATCGGCCCCCAGGCCTGGTTCCCGTCGAGGACCTTCGCCCGGGCGAGTTCCCTGTAGCCGCCCGAGGCGACCTCGGCCATGATCAGTTCGCCGGTCTCATCGCTGAGGACAACCATGGTGCCGCCGGCGAGCATGTAGGGGGCCAGGCCGGAGTTGAGGCTCGATGGGCTCCGCCACAGCCGGTTGCCGCCCAGGTCGGCGCAGGCCAGGTGGCCGTCGGGCAGCACCGCGTACAGCCGTCCCGCGTCCACGATGGGCGTATGCTGCTTGCAACTGAAGTCCTTCGCCGCGCGCCGCCAAAGCTGGCTCACCTCGAACGTCTCGCCGCGCCGCGTCACCCGGACCATCTGGCTCCCGGCATCGTAGTCGCCCGTGAAGAGGAGCCGGTCCGAGCCGACGACCGCCGGCGACGGCGACGTGGCAATGGCGATCCGCCAGTCGTCCCATCGCCAGAGAACGCGGCCGTCGTCCGCCGCGACGCCGATGACGCCCCGGCTGCCGCAGTAGACGTATTGCCGCACGCCGTCGAACTCCGCCGGCATGATCGACGAGTGGGTCATCTTCCATCCGCCGGGGTTCGGCACCTGCCAGACGATCTCGCCCGTGGCCAGCTCCACCGCGATCATGAACGGCTCGCCGCCCGGGGCAAGGATCACCCGGTCACCGTCGATGAGCGGGCACTGACCCGTGTACCACGGCGGGACGATCGTCTTGAACCGGCGGACCATGTCCATTTTCCAGCGAAGCTCCCCCGTCGCGGCGTCCAGGCACAGGACGTGGCACAGTGGGGTGATCGTCACCGCGTAGCGGTCGGTCACGGCCGGCACGGTGCGCGACATGCCGTGGTTCTGCTTGATCCTCACCGGGTAGACGTAGCGCCACATCTCGGCCGCATCGTCGAGCGACAGGCAGCGGACGGCGGTGCCTTCGGCCTCGTGGTCGTAATCGGCCAGGTAGACGCGGCCCTTGTGAATCGCGGCCCCGGCGTATCCCTGCCCGACAGCCGTTCGCCAGAGGACCTTCGGCCCGCCGGCCGGCCACGCGGTCGACAGCGGCACCTCGGAGACAGCCCGTCCGTCGCGCCGGGGCCCGCGGAACTGCGGCCACGAACCGGCCAGGTCTGCCGCAGTCCCCTGGCCGACGATGAGCCGACCCTGGACGTCCGCCACAGGAGCGGTCGGCGCCAGGCCGACGTCCGGACGGTGCTTAATTGGCAGCCGCTCGCTGAAGTCGGCCGTCGCCGACTTCGCGCGGCCGTACCATTCCGCCAGGGCGCCAAACCCCAACAGGGTCAGGACGACCACGAAGACACTGGTAGCGGGTATCCGAATATTCCCCAGACTCGCCTTCACTCAGCGCGTCCTCGAATCCCAGACCGGGAAGTGCCTGTCGCCGACGGACGCCGCGTACCCTTTCCCGCGGCATCGGCGCACACATACGGCCCGCAGCGCCCTCTCCGGTCGGGCGTGCACCGAATTATATGCGGCGCGGCACGCAGAGTACAGGGCGGACCGCGCTCAGGCGGCCGCCTTGCCACCATGGCTGTGTATTAAAGGCAATGCAGGCGCTATCGTGCCGGTCCAAAACAGGTGATGGCCCCGTCCTCTGAGCCGATGACCAGGCGGCCGTGGCCCACCGCAGGCGACGCCCTCAGGGCGGCCCCGGCGGAGAACCGCCAGACCTCCGCCCCGTCGGCGAGGCTGAAGGCGTACAGGTTGCCGTCGTTGCTGCCTACGAACACCCGCGACCCGACGACCACGGGCGACGAATCGATCGCGGCCCCCGTGACGGCCTGCCACGCCTGGCGGCCGTCCCCCGCATCGAGGCAGCGCACGACGCCGTCATGGCCCGCCACGATCACGCGGTCGCCCGACACGGCGGCGCAGGCGAAGAACTCCGTCTCCTCGCCCTCCTCGCCGGGCCGCGCCTCCCAGAGGATCGACCCCCGAGCGGCGTCGATGCAGACGACCGTCCCGCCCATGGTCGGAACGTACACACGGCCGCCCGACCGGGCCGGCGCCGCGGAGACGTACGACCCGACGTCCACCTGGCCCGCCTCGCGTCCGCGAGCGACGTCGATGATCCGCAGCAACCGGTCGCACCCTGCGATCATGGCCTGCCCCCCCGCGACCGACGGGGCGCAGTGGACGAAGTTCTCCGTCTCGAGCGTCCACCGCGGCGCACCCGTCGCGGCCGACAGGCAGTAGAGTTTCGAATCGTAGGACCCGACGACAATCGCATCGCCCGCGGGCGTGGCCGACGACTTGATCTCGCCGCCGGTCTCGCGGACCCACAACTTCGTTCCGCGCTGCGCGTCGATGGCCCAGACGCGGCCACCCTCGTCGCCGACGAACACCCGGCCACCCACCACCAGCGGCGAAGCCGACACGGCGTCCTTCGTGTCGAACGCCCAGCGCCGGCTGCCGTCGGCAAGGTCCAGCGAGAGCACCTGCCCGGCGTCGGTGCCGACGTAAACGACCCCGTCGACAATCGCCGCGGTGGACGTCGCGGCACCGCCCGTCTCGACCTGCCAGACTAACCCCAGCTTCGTCGGCAAGACGGTCGTCGCAACGCCCGTGCAGGCGGGGTTGCCGCGGAACATCGGCCACGGCCCCGGCGGGAAGTCCTCGCGGACCGCCCCGCCGCCGGGAACGGGCGCCTGGCTCAGCCGCCACAGCGCAACAAGCTGCGGAGCCAGCAGGCCCGCGACCACCAGCACGACGAGCACGGCGCCGAGCGTGCCCCACCGCCAGGCGCGCGGCTTGGGCGGATCGAGCCAGTGACCTTCGGGGATGATGTCGTCGTCGTACGCCACCGCAGCCTCCTCGAAGTCGCCTCAGAACAGATGTCAAGCCCCGTCCAAGCGTACGTGTTTGGCGTGGACCGTCTCACATCCCGTTCCGGGGGTGCCATGGCCACGCTTGCGTGGCCATGCTGGCCGTCGAGAGGTCCACATGCTCACGCCCCTCGACGGGGCTCGGGAACTGCGTCAAGCGTGAGCATGGCACCCACGCCAAGCACATACGCACGAGAAACACGGGCCAGATGCGTCTCCCTATTCGGATCGGATCGCGGCCAACAGGTCGTCGCCGACCGCACGGTCGGCCGCGATGCGGCAGGCCAGGTACCCAGCCGCCGCAATGCCCAGCACCGTCAGGACGAGCGAACCCCACGGCACACCCGACCTGATCGCGCTGAGGCGCGGCACCACGGCGACCAGCCCCGAGGCCGTTCCCATGACGAGCCCCGCCGCCACCAGCGTCATGCTCTCCCAGACCACGAGCCGCGCGACGTCGCGGTGCCGGAAGCCCAGGGCAAGCAGCATGCCGAGTTCGCTGCGCCGCTCGACGACGTTCCGCAGCAGCACCGTGACCACTGCGAACACGCCCAGCACGAGCGCGAGGCCGCCCAGCGTGTGAAACGTCGCCAGGTACGCGTTCTGCACGCCGGCGAAGTCGGCCAGCACGTCGCCGGTTCGTCGGACGTCGAAGCCCAGCGGGCCCAGGTTGCGCCTCAGGGCAAGGGCGACGCCACCGACGTCGGCTTCGGGTACGTCGACGAGCAGACCGCGGTAGCCGTCGGGGCCGAAGGCTTCAATGAAACGGTCTTCCGCGATCAGCAGGTCGCCCTGAAAGATGCTGCCGCGCAGCAGGCCGACGAGACGCAAGCGGACGTCGCCCGCGCGGCCGGAGACGGTCAGCACGTCGCCGAGCCCAGCGCGGAGGATCCACGTGGCGCTCGACTCGTCGGCGAAGGCCGGGACGGTTCCGTCATCGGCTTCCCGCAGAAGCAACCGCCATGGGTTGTCGCCGACCTCCGCGCCGCCGCCCCGGAACGTCGCGACCACCAGGAACGCGTTGCGCTCGATGAGCGTCCCGGGCACGCCGACGACGCGCGGCGCCACCGGCCGCTGAAGGTTCAGGCAGCTGGCGTCGTCGCCGCTGTGGATTCTGAACGGCACGATGCGCGCACCGCCGAGCAGGCGCTGGGCTTCGGCGTCGAACCGCAGTGCCTTGCGGCCCTCGGCCGTGGCCGGGCTGACCGCCAGGGGCAACTCCGATCGGGCCACGAGACCGAAGCCTCCCGCGCCGGGCGGCCCGCCGTCCGCGGGCCCTCGCGCGAAGTCAACCCGGTTGGCCGCCACGGCGACGATGGCGAACGTCGCCAGGGCAATCAGTCCGGCCGTGGCCGCCGAGCGAACCGGCTGCCGCCCGAGACCGGCCGCGGCCAGGTGTCTGACACTCGTAACCGTCCAGCTCCGGCCGGCGTCGCACCGGCTCCTGGGCCGGGCGACCAGCGCGAGCATCATCAGGCATCCCAGGCCCGCCAGGAACGTCGGACCGATCAGGAAGAACGCGACCGTCGCGTCGAGGACGCCCATGACGCCCAGAATCACCAGGGCCATCACGACAGCCAGTGCCAGAAGGCCCGCCGTGCGGCAGAGCGGGACCCATCGTGGCGACAGGTCGCGCCCGAGCGCCCGCCAGCCGGCCAGGAGCGCCAGGGGCGACGCCTTGCGGACGAGCCGCGCTGACCACCACGCCGCGGCAACGGCCACCAGCCATCCAGAGACGGCCCCGATGACGAGGCTCGCCGCGGTCAAGTGGAGTGTGAGCGTGAACGGCCCCAGGGCGCCGACCCACCAGGTCCGCAGCGCCGCCAGGATGAGCCAGGCATACGCCACGCCGAGCGGCACGCCGACGAGCGCCCCGCCGACCGCGAGCAGCGCCCCCTCGCCCACCACGACGCGGCCGACCGCGCGCGGAGCGAACCCCTCGGCCAGCAGGATGCCCATCTCGCGGGCGCGCTGCTCCACCGACAGGCGCATCAGCAGGCCCACGAGCATCGCCGCCACGATCACGAGAAAGAAGCTCATGCCGAGAAACAGGCCGGCGAAGTCGGTCGATCCTTCGGCGCTGCGCAGGGCCTCGGCCTTGACCGGGCGAAAGAGCAGGCCGCCGGCGCGCGGCGACAGGCGCCCGAGCAGCGCCGCCTCGAACGCGTTGAGCGCGTCGCCTGGCCCCGAACCGTCCGGCGGTGCGATCCGCACGGAGGTCACCCACGGAAGGTCGGTCCCGCCCGCGACGGGTCGCTCAGGCCGCCACAGGTCGCGCGCCGCCTCGTAGGCGATGAACGCCTTGGGCGTCGTGCGCCAGCGCTCCCAGTACTCATCATCGGCGACGCGAATCCGCTCCATGTCCACCTTGAACGGCGGCTTCCAGTCGTCGAGGCCCTCGACGTCGGTGAGTCCCTCGATGTCCGGCACGAGACCGCGATCGGCGCCCGCGCCTTCCATGGCGACGATGCCGCGCAGCGTGAATGTCCGGCGTCCGGAATCGGCCAGCGTGCCGTCGGCTCCGACACGGTAGTACTCCATGCGGACGGCGTCGCCGACTCGGGCGCCGAGGTCGTCGGCCGCCCACGTGTTCAGAAGCACCTCGTTGGCCTTCAGCGCCTCCGGCAGGGGCTCGCCGCCGGCCGAGCGCAGCGGGCCGAACGGCTCGGGCGCCGCCAGGTCCACGGCCGCGACGGTCGAATAGGGAATGCCGCCGGTGCCGTCGTCGCCTCGCGCCAGGGCAATGCGGTTCGCCAGGTAGACCGACGTGAGGGTCGCCGGCACATCGAGGTCGGTCGCCGCCTGCCGGGCCGCGTCGACCACGCCGGGCTCCAGGACCACCCGACGGCTTTCGAGCGACCAGTAGCCGCGCGCCGCGTTGTGCACGAGCCGCAGCCCGTAGTCGCCGAGGGCGGCGCTTCGCGCGAGGACGTCGTCCAGCTCGTCGGCCCCGGCGGCGCGCGCGTCGTCGGGCTTGCCCCCCTCGCCCGCGACAAGGAGCGTATTGACCTGCGCCGTGGCGGCGAGCTGCTCCTGGAGCCAAGACAGCGCGACATAGACGTTGCGCGGTTGAGGCCAGTCGCTTCGCAGGGTGAACCCGCCGAGATCCTCGTCGCCGATGATCCGGCTGACGGTAAGGCGGATGCTCTGAAGCGTCTGGTCGGGGCTGCGGCGTCCGAAGAGCGACTCGGCGGACGCGCCGGTCGCGCGGGGAACCTTGACGATGACCGAGTCGCCGACAGCGATGTCGAGGTCGCGGGCCAGCATGCGGTTGACGGCCACCTCGCGGCCGTTGAGTGCCGGCCCCGCGCCGGCGCGGCCGAGCCGCCAGAACCGTTCATCGACGCCCAGAACCGTCGCCCGCGGGATCGCGACGCCCGAGCGGGGCGCCGTCGCGATGGCGTCGAGTACAATCGCCGGGGCGCACTGGTGGAAGCGGCGCCGGAACGTCTCATCGGCAGCCACGTCGGCCGCAAGCTGTTCGCGGAAGAAGGCGCCCGATGTGAGGGCGTGACTCGCGCGGCCGAGCCTCTGAAGGGCTAGGTCGCGGAGGCTCCCGGTCGCCGAGTCGCCGACGAGCAGGCTGCCGGTGATGACGGCCACGCCGACCGCGGCGCCAAGCACCACGGCCGCGTTCGACCGGCGGTAGTAGACCAGGCTCCTGAGGATGACCTTCAGCAAACTCACGCATCCTCCCCGTGGCAGGGTGCCATGGCCACGCTTGCGTGGCCATGCTGGCCTTCGAACGACACACATGCTCACGCCCCTCGACCGGTCTCGTGAACTGCGTCAAGCGTGAGCATGGCACCCGCGCAACGCCACCGCCGCCGTCAGCGGTCGGCGCACGGGTGCAGCACGCCGTCTCGGAGTTCGCTGCGCCGCGAGAAGTTCGCGGCCAGGTCCAGGTTGTGGGTGACGACGAGCATCATGGCGTTGCGCCGGCGGGCCAGCTCGACGAACAGCGCCGCCACGGCCTGCGAGGTGTTGCGGTCGAGGTTGCCCGTCGGCTCGTCGCACAGGACGAGCGGCGGATCGTTGACCAGGGCCCTGGCGATGGCCACGCGCTGCCTCTCGCCGCCCGAGAGGTACTGCGGGAAGTCGTTTTCGCGACCGGCGAGGCCCACGCGCTGGAGCAGTTCGCACGCCCGGTCTGCCGCGGCCTCGGCCCGGCCGGCGGCCAGGGCCGGCAGCAGCACGTTCTCCAGGACCGTGCACTGCGGCAACAGGTGATGGTCCTGGAAGACGAAGCCGACGCTGCGTCGGCGATAGTCGGCCAGGCGGTCGCCGTCGAGGTCGGTCACCATAACGTCGCCCAGGCGGACCGCCCCGGATGTCGGCGCGTCGAGCGAGCCGATGATGTTCAGGAGCGTGCTCTTACCGCACCCCGAGGCCCCGACGATGGCTACGGTCTCGCCCGGCGCCACGTCGAGCGACACGCCGCGCAGCACCGCGTTGTCGCCCGCAGGCGACCGGTAGACCTTGTGAACGTCGTCAACGTGCAGCACGGCGTCGCTCATGGGAAGTCCCCCGGCAAGACGGGGCCTGGATGTCCGCAGCCGGCCGCCATGCCGGAATGCACCGTACCCGCCATGCGGGCCGGCGACAACACCTTTCCCCGCCCGGACGTGCCGTGCGGCGGAGACGTCATCGCGCGGCAGCCTCCGCGAGCAGGGCCAGCGAGCCCAGGCCGTAGAAGGCGTACTCGACGTCGGCCTCCGTGTCGGCGGCCGCCGCGCTGAATCCGCCGGCGGGCAGCGCCAGCGACCTGACGAACCGTCCGGCAGGTCCGAGGCGCAGGCTGTGGAGCTCTCCGATCGAGGCCAGGGTCACGAGCCCCGTGAAAGTCGACAGGAGGTCCGCCGAGGGCGCGGCGGCATGGGCCTTGAGGCCGCCGTCGTCCGCCTGCATCGCCATGAGAAAACAGGCGGCCCCGCGGGCGGTCGCGGCATCGAGCCGACCTGCCATGAGCAGCAGCGCCCCGGCGGCGGCGGTCGGGCTGGTCTGCCCGGTCGGACGGCCGGGCGCCTCGGCGAAGCCGCCATCGGCCGCGCTGCACGACAGGACGAAGTCTGCCGCGCGCGCGGCCTCGGCCACGGGCTCGCCCAGGAGTTCGCAGCACAGCGCGGCGAGGAACGTGTGGTACGGTCCCGGCGTACCGCCGGGGGTCGCGGCATAGCCGCCATCGGGCGCGCGACAGCGCCGAACGTAAGCCCCCACGCGTTCCAGGCCGTCGCGCCGCCGGGCGTCGCAGCAGAACGGCGACGCGCCGGCCGCCTCCAGGAGATGGATCGAATGCAGCAGGCTCAGGCAGTCGGGCAGGTCAGCGGGTTCGGGCGGCGCGGCCCGTAGATAGTCCGCGGCCCTGTGCCACACGGCGTCGTCGCCCGGCACGCCGAGGACCGTAAGCGCGTCGAGGGCGAACCGGGTATAGTAGAGGTCCGACGGACCGGCGCGTCCGGCGAACCCGCCGTCGCTCTGCCGGCAGCCGGTGACGAAGCGCGTCTGGCGCAGGCGGAACGGCTCAGGCAGCCGCCGCGCGCCTTCGGACAGCCGACGGTCCAGGAGGAGGAGATAGGCCATGGCTTCCATCGACCGCGTTGGCCTGCGCCTTGCAGGGGTGGCATGGCGATACGCCAAAGGCGGATCGCCATGATCGTCCGCCTCGCAGAACCATGGCGACCCCCGCGGTGTCGCCATGCCACCCCCCGACGGAGCCGCATGGCGTCAGTCGGCAGCGGGCTTCGCGGGCTCGGTGACGGCCGGCTTGGGCTTGTCCTGGGCGGCGGCCTTGATGTCGAAGCAAAAGAGGACGTCGCCGTGGCGGAGGTAGAGCCGGCCGTCGGCGATGGCCGGATGGGCCCAATGCTGCCCGCTGCCGCCCGCGGGCATCC
>Ga0272441_10008506_pt1 | contig 16230 bp, 13 predicted proteins | sample SSMProp6N_FD_193582 | JGI IMG/M metagenome (GOLD analysis project Ga0272441, IMG submission 193582) | Marine sediment archaeal communities from Little Sippewissett salt marsh, Falmouth, MA, United States - SSM-Prop-6N | ecosystem: Environmental > Aquatic > Marine > Wetlands > Sediment ... | reverse complement strand
ATTGGAATGCATCAGCTATGGGGGTGCCCGCCGGCTTGCTGATAGACGAAAATACAACTTTGAAGGCTAATGGTGATGGTGCACACAGAATAGCAGCTATCAAAAGCTTTGCTATTTGTTTGATATGTTCTGGCAAGCTGAACAGTAATGAACTTCATCCACATAATATAGCCGATGACTTACGATACCGAGTATTTGGGAGGTATGGACACCAGCATGTGAACATGATCGGCATCAAATGACCTTCAAGTATTTCACATTCTTTTTGTCGTGATAGTTCCTTAAATACTTTTTCAGACCACCATAAAGTGTCTTCCTTCGACATTTAGGAATCCATGTAATATTAAACCTGCAATAAGATACCTCATAGTCGTTTAATAGATTAACTACCTTACAATGGCAGCTCTCCGCGGCAAGGCAAGAAGTAACATATACAGTTAGGATTTATTTATCTTTCTGCAGCAAGCTGCTGGCTATTTGACCCTAAATGAGATTAATGGTGGAGACCATTTCTCCACCATTGACCCCCTCCGTGTGTCATTTTTTTAGTAAATCGTTTATGGCAACATCGATAAACTTCTGATCTTCTGGATTGAACGGTGCAAAGTGTCCTAAAACAGACGGTATTGTTCTCACCTCCGCATTCGACATAAGCGCCACCTCATTGTCATTGTCAATGGGGGGAAAGTATTGATCTGTTTGGGATGGCATGACTATAGCTCTGGCTTTTATGGCACCCAGAGCTTTTTTAATATCTCCGCCATAAAGCGGTTGGTCACTAATATCACCTAAAATCCAGGTCCACATTTGTGAAATCAAATTATTTGCATCTCTGATTGTAAAATACGCCTCCCAAAAATCAATCAGGAAGTCATCTAATGTTGGATGGCCAAAGCCATGAAACATCTCTTTTCGATAAAATTCCTCCGACATCCCCCAGCCAGCGTAAATATGCGCCATTATACGCATTCCTTCGATAGGCGGAACATCCCCGTACCAACCTTTCTTCCAGGCAGAATCGCTGACTATCGCCTTTATATTGGATTTCAGGAACAGCTCGTTGTAGACGCTGGTTTTGGCAGAACAAGCCACCGGGGCAATCGCCTTGACCTTATCAGGATACTGGGCAGCCCATTGATAAGCCTGGGTTCCTCCCATGGACCAACTTGAAACCAGTGCAATTTCAGAAATTTCGAATTTTTCAGTAATGAGCCGGTGTTGAAAGCTAACATTATCGTAGTAGGTCACCCTCGGGAATCTTGAATATTCGTGCGGAGCCGGTGTGTTACTCGGCGAGGATGACTCACCCATCCCAAACAGAGCCGGAATAACGATAAAATATTTATTAGGATCAATCGCTCGACCTTCCCCTACGAATATTGGGATTACATCATCTATATACCCAGTAAACCAGGTTGGACAAACAATAACGTTGTCCTTTTTACTGTTCAACTCGCCCAATGTCTTGTATGCCAATTTGGCATTCGGCAAGACGGTTCCTTTTTGAAGTTGAGCATCTCCTAATTCAAAGATTTCAAATTTATCCATTGTTTACCTCCTTTTGATGAAGACCTTCCAAATTATGCGGCAGATGCCGCGCCTCATTTCGTTTCGATTCCCCTAACATAGTCTTTCGCTGTCAAGACAAAAGTGGCTTTTCCCATATCTGCCATTCTCTTAGTGCTCTTTTCCTCCAACTCCAGGTCATACTTCAGGCACCGCTTGGCCTCCAGGATGGCCTGTTCTTTGCTCAACCCCCCCAATATTTCCTTGAAATCTTTCCTCCGCTCGTCAGCCGAACGTTTCGAAGCGACCTGTTTTAGCGATTTTTCCTTCAATATCCGTTCCGAGGGATCTGCAAACGCCGTCGGCCTAAGCATCTTCACAAAAGGGCTGTATTTTTCTGCCTCCGGTGTCCTCATTTGCGATATCCCCTGGATGTAACGATCAATGGACTCCGCTGCTACCTTACCTGCAGCAGCCGCCTCCACTACGCTCTTGGGACCCGTCACCACATCCGCTCCGGCGAAAACCCCGGGGACCCCGGTCTCAAGCGTCTCTTTGTTCACTTCAATGGTTCCTGTCGCCGCAACTGTAATCTCAGGATCCCCATCAACAATACACCTGTCCACACACTGCCCCACGGCAATAATCACAGTATCCGCATCCAAACTCTTTACTACACCTTCATTATATTGTGGACAGAATACCCCCTCTTCATCACACACCGCAATGCATTCGAGCAAATCGACTCCCGTTACCCGACCATTTCCCTTTATCCGCCAAGGCCCCCAACCATCATGGATCACCACCCCTTCCTCTATCGCCTCTTCCAACTCCCATTGGTAGGCCGGCATCTCCTCGCATGCCTCAACACACACCAATTGCACCTTTTCAGCTCCCAAGCGAATCGTTGTCATCGCCGCATCAACGGCCACATTTCCGCCACCAATAATTACAACGCGCTGGCCTACATTTACCGATTGACCTAAATTGACAGCCTTGAGAAAGTCGAGCCCAATTATTACACCGTCGAGATCGGCACCCTCGATATCTAGTTTCGTTCCGACCGGTGCTCCCATCGCGAGAAACACCGCTTTGTAACCCTGTTCAAACAGATCCTTGACCGCATAGTCTCTGCCAAGCGCCATTCCCGTCTTGATCTCCACACCGACACTCTCAATATAGGCAATATCCGCCTTGAGCACCTCATGCGGCAAACGATAGCGTGGAATCCCTGTGGCAAGCATGCCTCCTTTCACAGGAAGCTTCTCCAATATGGTCGGGTTGTATCCACGCTGTGCCAAATAGAAACTACAGCTTAGGCCGGCAGGACCTGAACCGATAATTGCCACCATGCCTCGTCCGTCATTTGTGACCCTTTTCGCTGTCAGCATCAGCTCATGCTTTAGACCATAGTCGGTCACAAAACGCTTCAGGTCCCGAATGGCAAGGGGTTCTCCTGTCTCCCCGCGGCATATCCGCTCACACTGATGATCACACACCCGGCTCAACACCCCGCAAAGCGGATTATCGCGTTTGATCACTGCGAGCGCTTCCTTGAAATTCCCCTGCGCTATCAATGCAACATACTCGGGCACATTTTGATCTATGGGGCACTGCATCCGGCAGTAACCGGGATAAAACTTGTAACAAGTGACGGAACCCGTAGCTAGCTTTGTCAGGCACAGATTGCACAAACGCTCCCTGGACACACATCGGGATTGTCGCAAGTCTCCCGCTTTGATACGATTGGCAAAATCCGGCTCACACAACCACGGTCGAGCTAGAGAGATCAAATCCACCCCTTGCGTTAGCAACCCCTCCATCACCCGTGGCGAGCCAATCCCTCCCACCACCATAAGCGCCGTATTCGTATCGCTTAACGCATCCACGAACTTATCAACCGCTTCACTAAAATAATACTCTTTCTCTCCCACCTTTTTGCGCAGAGACTCCCGAAGCTCTGTCATGTATCCCATACCGCCGCTGGCTTCGATAAAGTTAAACCCCTCTTGGGAGAACCGTTTGGCAATTTGCCATGTATCCTTCACCCAGTGGCCCCCAGGTAAAAAATCCGCCGTGTTCATCTTAATCCCGACAGGATAATCATTCCCCACTTGGGCTCGTACCGCCCTATATATCTCCATCGGAAAACGCATTCTTTTTTCCAGGCTTCCTCCCCACTTATCCGTCCGGTGATTTACTGCCGGTGAAAGAAATTGCGAAATGATATATCCGTGGCCACCGTGAAACTCGATCCCATCAAAACCTGCTTTCTTTACCCTCTTTGCTGCTTTAGCAAAGGCCAGGATCAAAGTTTCAATCTGTTCCTCAGGAATGGTATCTAAACTTATTTCGGTATCTACCTGACCATACGAATAACCCCAACCCGACGCACCTGCACTTTGTAGCTGCGCAAAAACCACAGCCCCGTCTCCATGAATATGAATCTCATCTGCCAATCTTTTCAATCCTGGTATAAACTCATCCCCCCAGGCGGCAATCTGCTCGTGGAAAGACCTTCCCAAAGGGTGCACGCCGATCGCTTCGGTGATGATAAGACCAACCCCACCTTCGGCCGCCTTGCGGTAGACGTTTAAATTGTCCACTGTTACATGGCCTATCAAATCAGCCATGCCGGTTTCCATGGCTGACCGAACAAGCCTGTTCTTGATCCTTACACCTTTCAAAATAAATGGGCTAAACAGGTTTGCACATTCATGAGAGATCATCATCTATTCCTTTTTAATTCCTTTGGAGGGCTTTAGACTCGAGCGTATGCAATTTAGTCGTCAGCCGATACTAAATTGAATTATCAATGAAATTTGTATCAATATTTCCGTTTTGAAATTCCGAACTGTTCAGTATTTTTAAATTCAATGGGATGGTTGTCTTAACACCTTCAATCTGAAATTCGGAAAGCGCAAATACTGAGGCGCTGGGATGCTGCGCTGCGCTTTGTACCCCAGGAAATAACGTGGTACCCGTCTAAAATTAGATTGATACCCAATCGGTGTATTTTGATTAAAGATACACCCGCATGCTCCCAAATTCTTTTAAGACAAAGGAATAATCGAAAAGGGTAAAATATTCAGCATGCTTGTAACAGCAAGCAATTTTCCTCGCTTCAACAGCTGAAATAAAAAATATTTTATTTGGCGCAGTGTTATATCCATATCAAAGGGGATATTGAATATTAAATCAAAGCTCATTACTAAGCGGGTATGCCCCCCATCGTTTTACAGAATCGTAAAGGGCCAGAACATTTTCCTCAGGAACATCAGCTTGTATGTTATGAACCGAACACACTACCAAACCACCACCAACACCTGCATCTTTTAAAAGATGCCTTACTTCGGACTCCACGTCCTTCACGCTGCCATTGGGTAATACCTGCTGGGAATCTACGCCGCCCCAGAATACGATACGATCGCCATAACGCTTCTTCAAATTAACAGCGTCCATTCCTGTAGCTCTAACTTGAACAGGGTTTAAGATTTCGACACCCACATCTATGAAGTCATCTATCAGGCTTGACACAGCCCCACAAGAGTGCCAGAACACTTTGGCCGGAGTCCTTTCTTTGATAAAGTAAACAACCTTTTCTTGCCTGGGCTTTATGAACTCGCGGTATGTTTCCGGCGACATCAAAGTGGTGTTCTGTCCAGCCAGGTCACCACCTTGAATAATTACATCCAGATGCTGGCCACATGCGTTTAGAACGTTCTCCAGCAATCTAAGGTGCAAGGAAAGGGTCTTGTCGAGGATTGCATGGATGAAATCTTTATTGGCAATCATATCCATATAAAAACGATCCATTGCCCTGAGCTTCCAAGCCCGTTCAAACCAGCTTTCCCACGCAAAGTTTCCGACAATACCATATTCCCCTGCATCTGAAAGTTCACGGGCTCTTTGGACAATTCCTTCAACATAGCCGTTGTCATCGGGGTCGGGCCAGGAATGTTTTTCCAAATCATCGATAGTCGCTTCTTTCAAGGGACTATCAACAAGATTGAAGTACAAAGATGATTCAGGCATAAGAAAACCGCAGCCCCACTCATCTGTTACATATAATCCTTTTTCGGTTTGCTCTGGTTTAAATTTCCACCCGCAAGGTTCCCCAAGGTGTACGTAGCGGGTATCAACACCCAAACGTTGTAAAACATCTTCTTCAGGGGCAACATTTTGACGAAGCCAGTCAAAGACTTTTGCCTCCCTTTCAATGCCCAGCTTTTTTAACAAACGACTATAGGTTTTTACACTTATGGTGGTTACCCAACCGCCCAAATCCAGGGGTACACGATCTGGCGTTTCATGGTTCAATGCAGTAATCAATCTTTCTTTACTGTTCATTGTGTCTTCCTATTAATATAGTTAATCCGAAGGGGCCATGATAACATCTCGAATAGGTGCTAAAACCTTTCTCACGGCAACGTTCCAGCATGATAAAATGCAGTGCCGATTCGTATAGCCTAAGAAGGAGATTGGCGTATTTAGAGGTCACTTTTCTGAATTGTCAAACTCGGTTTTAATGGCCTTAAGGATTTCCGGATCTCTGATAACCTCAAGGCCGGTTAGGACTAAGGCCCCGATTGTCTTTTTCATTTCGTCGTAGGCAAAAGGCGCTACCGTGGCCTGGGAAAACTCTCGTGTGTGTGCCACAAAACGGCGTTCACTGATGGCGAAGTAGGGATGAATCGTTGGACATTTATGGCTCACATTTCCAGCATCCATGGAACCGAGTTCGTCTTCGGGGCAATCAACGATGGCACCCACACCCATTTTCAACAAATTGCGGCAATACTCCTCGGACAGTGCTGAGTTAGTTACCAAGTTATCATAGGATTTTTCATAATTTTTGATATGCAGTTGGGTGCCTGCAGCAAGAGATGCACCCTCAGCGCATCTTTTTACCTTTTCAACGATTTGTTTTAGATATCTTTTAGTCAAGGCACGCACATAAAAGCGGGCTACTGCCTTTTCTGGAACAATGTTGGCAACTGTTCCGCCTTCCTTGATAAAGCCGTGTACCCTGGCATCAGAACGCAAATGCTTTCTTAGTGCATTGATATGATTAAACGTATTGATGGCAGCATCTAACGCATTAATTCCTTCTTCAGGGTTTACGGAAGCATGCGCCGCCTTGCCTATAAATGTAAATTCCAGTGCATCCATTGCCAATGATTGGCCGCTTCGGCAATGAGTTGCTCCAGGATGCGCAATCATGGCGGCATCGATCTCATCAAAAGCATTATTATGGGCCATGTCGACTTTAAAGCCGTTTGTCTCTTCAGCTGGGGTGCCAAAGACAATGACACACCCGCCAATTTCCGACAAAAACTTGCCCAGAACAACACCGGCACCAGTACTGACTGTCCCCAATAGGTTGTGGCCACAGCCGTGACCAATATCCGGCAAAGCGTCGTATTCAGCCATGTAGGCAATGGTTGCACCGGGTTTATGGCTATCCAACGTGGCCTTAAACGCTGTGGGAATCCCCATATACTCAGACTCAACTTGAAAGCCGTGACGTTGTAAAAGTTCGATATGGCTCTGGCAGGCTCTAAATTCTTCTCCGCCAAGTTCTGGATTGGCATGAATAAACTCATTGAGAGCCCTCAATTCCGATTCTAACTTTTCAATCTCTATCGTTACTTTCTTGATCATTAATATTCATTCATTATTCTAAAGCGTTATCAATCTCAGGCTTTAGAGAAATGCCTAACCCCATGTCTTGTGGCAATTCCCACATCCAACTATCTGGCATTACAGAAAAGGTGTCACCTTCGATAACATCTTCTGCTAAAAATGTTGGGAAAAAGCATTCGCTGGCATTTGAAATGCTGCGCGTGGAAATGGCAAAATGAATGCTCGCGGCCGTGCCAATCCCTGTCTCGAACATACTTCCCAAATGACAGGACAATCCAGCGGATTCAGCTATAGCTGAAATTTTCTTACCTCCGGTAAACCCTGTTTTCAGGATTTTTATGTTAACTCCATCTACAGCTTGATATTTGATCAGCGTCATTAAGTCGTTCGGAGTGTACACGCCTTCGTCAATTAGGATGGGTGTTTCCAGAGAGGCACATAATTTTTGATAACCGCCGATGTCCCAGACAGGAAGGGGCTGTTCAATGAAAGCAAGGTCATATTTTTCCATCTTTTTAAAAATAGGCAGATATTCAGTCAAGTTGCACCCCTGATTCCCGTCAATATAAAGCTTAGTTTCAGGGCCGATGATGTGGCGAATTTCCTGCACACGTTGCAAATCAGCTTGCGGGTCTATCCCTATTTTTATTTTGATATTCTTGCACCCCTGTTGGACCAAAGCGTTTGCCTCACGAAGCATACGTTCTGTATTGCTGATACCAACAGCGCTGCCAAGCGGAATTTCTTTACGAAATTTTCCACCTAACAGTTGATAAACCGGAAGACCAAGCATTTTGGCATTGAGGTCATAGAGGGCGATATCAATTGCTGCTTTCGCCATTGGATGACCGGGGGTAACTCGTTCCATGCTGGTTGCGATGGCTTCTATATCAAGGGAATCTTTACCACGAATGGCAGGGAATAAATATTTTCGGATGATATGGACCATTGTTTCGACATCTTCATAGCCAAAAGGAATTGCAGTGACACTGTCGGCGAGACCGAACGTACCATCTTCACCAAGAAGCTTGAGTATTAGGAAGGCTTCACCTGTAAAGGTGGCGCTGGAAATACCATAACTGTTTTTAAAGTTAATGAGTTTTTTTTTAAGCAAAATATCTTTAATTTTCATTTAGGTTCCAATGGGAATATTTTCGCAACAGGATAGAGAAGATTTATGCAATAATAAATATTTCTGGTTATTATAGATAGATCAGACTTTATGCCCATGTACGAACCTGATAATTATTCATACAATTACCTACTTTAATTATTGCTTCCAGGTCAAAAGTCCATAGATGCTGGTTAGAGTATTTGATGGAGAAAAAGCTTCGTCCGTTCATTTTGAGGATTCGTAAAAAATTCGTTAGGGTTATTTTGTTCTACAATTTGTCCTTGATCCATAAAAACTATCCGATCTGCTACTTCCTTGGCAAATCCCATTTCATGCGTCACACAGATCATCGTCATTCCCTCTTTAGCTAAATCGACCATAATATCCAAGACCTCTTTGACCATTTCAGGATCAAGCGCAGAGGTAGGCTCATCAAAGAGCATGACATCCGGATTCATGCATAACGATCGCGCTATTGCCACACGTTGTTGTTGCCCGCCGGACAATTGCCCCGGATATTTATTTGCCTGTTCAGGAATATTGACTTTCTCAAGAAAGTGCATGGCGTTATCAACTGCTTTATCCTTAGGCAGGCTCATGCCTTGGATCGGACCAAGAGTGCAATTCTCAAGAATTGTTAAATGGGGAAATAGGTTAAAACTCTGAAAAACCATTCCAACCCCACGACGAATCTGCTCAACAACCTTCCGGTCATCGGTCAACTCGATATCATTAACAACTATTTTTCCACTTCGGAATTTTTCGAGTGCATTTATGCAGCGGATCAATGTTGATTTTCCAGATCCTGAGGGGCCTGCAATAACGATACGTTCACTCTTTTCAACATCTATATTAATGTCTTTCAGTACATGTAAATCGCCGAACCATTTGTTAAGCGCTGAGATTGATATAATAATTTTATTTGGAACCTTTTGATTACAATGTTCCATTCAGCTTCTCCGTTTTAATTCTGAAATTTTTTACCTTAATATGTAGCAAGCCATATGTTACGTTTCTCTAATTTTCGTAAAATTGCTTCGGCAATGAGAACGATGATGAGATAATTAATCGCCGCGATGTAAAAAACGGATAGATCGAGTGTCTCGCTGAAGAGATAGCGAGCCTGCCCCATTACATCGGTCACAGCAATGACGCTGACGAGAGCAGATGCTTTAAGCAAAAGCACAAACTCATTTCCTAATGCTGGCAGCATCCTAGCAGTGGCAATTGGGATATGGATGAATCTATAAATTTGGAACCTTGACAGACTTACTGAAGCACCGGCTTCTTCAAGGCTTTTGGGGATTGCCTCAACCGCCCCACGTACTATTTCAGCCTGGTAGGCTACAGTATTAAGTGTAAGAGCTAACAAGCCGCAGTAATATGCTTCGCGGAAAAACCACCAAAGCCCCACTTGCCGAAGTTCTTTGTGGAATTGGCCTGCACCGTAATAAAGCAAAAATATTTGAACCAAAAGTGGTGTGCCCCGAACGATATAAACATAACCGTAGGTAATTTTAGACATCAAGGTTCCGGTTCGACACCGGGCTAAACCAAAAGGAATGGCGATGAAAAATCCGATTATAAAACTGAGGGTAGTCAGGGAGATGGTGTTGAGCAAACCCTCCCCCCAGATGTCTAAATTATTTAACAAATGACCAAGCATGCTAATGTTCACTAACCAGATTTTTGTTTACGCGCTTTTCCATTACCGTTTGAACCCTTCCAGAAATAAAGGAAAGAACAACATAGACCGTTGCCAAAACTGAATAGAAAAAGAAAGGTTCTTTCGTTGTCGCGATAGCCATATTTGTGTAACGCACGATTTCACTGAGGGCGATGATTGAGACCAGTGAAGTATCTTTTAAAAGAATGAGCCACAGGTTGCCAAAAGCAGGTAACATGTGCTGCCACATCTGTGGAAGAATTACATAAAAAAAAGCCTTTCTACGTGACAGACTGACCGAATACGCAGCTTCCATTTGACCCTTGCCGACCGCGCTATATGCTGCGCGAACAACTTCACTTCCCAATGCGCTAAAAACCAAGGTCAGAGCGATCATTCCAGCTATGAAAGGACTGATGCCAATCGAAATTCCAGGTAGAAAAGTGGAGGTAAAGGAATTAATTATTGCCTGCAATTGATAGTAAATAATAATTAGTGTCAAAATTTCAGGCAGACTGCGAAACACTGTCGTATAGGCATTTCCGGCCATGCGTAAGAGCTTGTATGGGCTTTGCTTGGACCAGGCAACTAAAAAAGAACAGAAAAGCGCAAACGGAATTGTAGCAAAGGCCAGCGCAATCGTAACGCCTAAACCTTTTAGTAACTCGTCGCCCCAGCCCTTATCACCAAAGGCCAGTAAAGCTATAAGTTCAAACATTTTGCTTAGGCTCTTAGAGGATTTTTACTATTGTTGATATTTCTTGTTGCTACACCAGGTCTGCTGAAATAATTCATGAGGTTGCCCATTTTAGTCAAATTAGTAACGATACATAAAGATGGTGTCGTCTTGTATTCTGTTTCCGCAGAAATTTTGGTTCCCGCTATTTACCAAACAGCACTGAAGTTTTCACAGGCGGTGTCATGATATCAAAAGAGAAGTATTTCTCTCGAATCTTTGTGTAGGTGCTATCGGCGACAATTTCATCGATGGCTTTATTGAGGTTCTCAAGCAATTCGGTATCGTTTTTACGGACCGCAATGCCGGTTCCCAGATTTTCATCATCTACAAAGGATTTTCCTACGTATTCACAGTAGTTACCCTTTTCTTTTTTCAACCAATCACCCAATACGAATTGGCTGGCAAGAACGGCATCGACCCTTCCTGTTTCGAGATCCAGAAGCGCATCATCCAGTTTTGGATACCTTTTTACTTTGGAATCTGGATAAAAATTAGCAAGTATCTTGACCTCCTGTGTACCGGACTGGGTGCCAATCGTCATACCTTTTAAATCTTTGGGCATTGCATCTTTAAGCTTGAGGTCCTTACGCGTAACAAATCTGACTGCATTATAATAATATGGCTTTGAGAAGCTGACAACTTTACTGCGCTTTTCGGTAATGGCCATTGAAGCAATAATCGTATCAAATTTGTTCGAATTAAGCGCAGGAATGATTCCGTCCCAATCCGTTGTCACCCATTCACATTTAACCTTCATATGCTCACAAAGTGCATTCCCGATGTCGATGTCAAAACCCTTTACGGCACCTGCACTGTCGAAAAAGTTAAAGGGTGGATAATAACCCTCCGTTCCCATACGCACAATTCCATCCTCTGCCAAAGCACCTGTAGACATTACAACTGCTATGAAAATTGCGCTAATAATTTTTTTCACCATTGTTTCCTCCTATCTTGTTCTTGAATTCATCCTGGATCCAGAAAAAATACAGCTTTTCACATATCGTATAAAATGGAATTTTTAATAATTCAAATTAATATTGAAAATATTCAATATAAGAATTACTTATATTAATTGGCGGCGGGCCGATCGGCCGAAATTATCAAATTTCAAACTATAGGGAAAACCATGGATGATTTTGCTCGCAATCTTGATTGGAACCTACTTTATACCTTTATGGTTATCGTTCAGGAAGAAAAAATAGCATCCGCAGCAAAGCGTTTATATGTGACGCAACCAGCCGTTTCCCTTGCTTTAAAACGGTTGGAAGAAACTGTCGGCGTTAGACTCATTGATCGTGGTTCGGGTAAACTGGCTATGACGCCTGCAGGTGAAGCACTGTATCCCGAAGCGTGCAAGCTTTATGCTGCCATTTCACGGCTACCCATCACCTTTAAGCAAGCGCCTCAATCTGTTTCGGGTAAAATTACCATTTCTGCAATCAGTCAAGTTGTTTCCACTAATTTTGATAATGCTTTAGCTATTTTTTTTAAGAATCATCCAAAAGTCGAGCTTTCAATTTCGATCAAGGCTGTTGTTGAAATTCTTAGAGAAGTTGAACTCGGTCAGATAACACTTGGAATAAGTGGAGGCGTTATTCCGGATATGCTTGTAAAGAAATGGTTATTGAAAGAAGAATTCGGTCTATTCTGTGGTAAAACGCATTCTCTGTTCGGTAGGGGCAACCTGACATTGGATCATTTGCGAGAAGAATCCTTTGTAGCGTTCAGCGCAGATGTATTAGGTGGCAAGCATATGAGTGACGTGACGGCCATACGCGCCAAGGCCTCGATAGGCCAATTTGTGCGTGGCCGGTCTTGCAATGTACCTGAGGTTCGCCGAATGATAGAAATTGGAGTGGGCATCGGGTTCTTGCCGCTCCATTTAGCCGCTCCCTGCTTAAAATCAGGAAGTCTATGGAGACTACCACCTTATGATAAAGTCCCAAGCGATGATATCTATATGATATATAACCCTGCAACTAATTTTAGCCCTGCGGAACGTATTTTCCTCGCTCATCTATTCGATACGGGTTTTTAATTTTTAAGGTTAGAGCGTAATATAAAGCATAGTAGCTTGTATCACATGGAAATAGACGGGTTGGGAATTACAGCTTTGCCAAAACGCCATTCCGAGCGATCAATCCCTGAATAGCAGATAGCCATTTTTTTTACAGAAATGTCATTTCAGTTTTGCAAAGCGCTGAGAGCCGGCCGTCTTAATAGATGAAAAAACAAGGCAATTTAGGGACATGGTAGCGGCATGACCATAGCAGCTACCTGTAATTGGCTATAGGTAAAGGTTTGTCATGGATAACTGGAAGTAGAGGATTAGCAGTTGCAAGGTAATCGAAACCGGCAACGAGCGAATTTATGATTCCCTTTTCAGACTCCTCGCCGGTTCGAGTTTAGGTTTACTCTTTTGGTTTAAAACTGAATTTCTGACCGCCGATGGACGCCTCGTACATCAAGCCTCCCTTGGTGTGCACAAACACGGCCATGCCTTTGTGATAGCTGGCCTTGGCCTGTTTGCCTGTGGCCGGACCGGCGCTGGCACCGGCCGTGGCGCCTTCGGTGCCCGCCTTGGCTTGGACGCCGGCGGTGATCGCAACAGCCGAGGCCGATGCATCGAACTCGAATTCGCCGCCAGTGAATTCATCGTAGGCGCGTTTGTCCTCAAAAAAGATCATCTGGCTGAAGGCCTGACCGCCCAGTTGGAAGCCGATGGTCGCTTTGATCAAGGATGTCTCACCGGATACCTTCCCGCCCCGGTACACCTGGCCCGTACCGTAGGAGCCCCCAATGCCGATGCCGGCTTTGCCGACTGTTGGAAAAACCGCATACCCGTATGCCTTCTTGAAAAAGGGTTGGACGGCTTCGGACTTCTTGTAGATATCGATAGTATCGGTGAACTTGTCGGCCTGAACCGGATTCGATAAAACCAATACCGTCATCACCAGAATCAAACCAATTATTACGCGATAGGTCTTTTTCATTTATCTTCTTTTCATTTGTTTATGATTTGGGTTTGGACTGCCTGGAAGATGATTTATTGTCCTTTCCACCAGGATGTCTATTGCAAGGGTTGGTTGATGGCTAAGGCCTTCTGCAATGTGTCGGTCGCCCCTCTACCTATCCTTTTCATCAAATTGGCTGCGGAATTCACCGTTAAGTCAAGTGGTGTCACCCGATCATCGGTTACCACACAGACCGAGCCGGACCAGGGGTCGGGAGACCCGGGCAGGAAAACGACCACCTTGCCGTCCGCCAAACGCTCGATCTCGAAAACAAGCTGCCACGAGTCGTCGAACCGGGTGATGGCCGAGCGAAGTCCCTCGGTCTCCTCGGGAGACAGCCTGCTTTGCGTCTTGGCCTTGAGAAGTTCATAGGCTGGGATTTTATCCAGAACATTCGTTTCCAGAGAGGTGACTAACTTTTTGGCAACGGTTGTCCGGGCAGCCAAACCGGCGACAAAACAGATGGCGATCAAGATGGCCACGGCCAAAATATGAACCGCGGCAAAACCACCTGCCGAATCGACGAACAAGCGCTCAGCCAGGGGAGCGGCGATCAGGCTGGATAGCTTCAGAGCCTTGCCGATGATGGCCACGAAAATGACGATGGGCACCAGGAACAGGATCCCGCCAAGAATCGTTGTTTTAATCAATCGTGTCATGATTGCATACCTCCACTCATCCTTTTTGATTTCTGATGTGCCTATTCAAATAATGTCTGTTGGATATCCTGCACATACGGCAACTCAGCCAATCGTTGCAAAATCCCTGTGATGTTCTGCTGATGGGTGGATCCAATACATAATATCTCGTGGTCTGCGCAGTCGATGCGTCCCGGCGATGCGGAGAAGAACCGGACAGTGAGGTCGATGCCTTCCACCTCGTTTCTTTTTTCTACACTATCCGGTATGCAAAATTCGTAGGACAGCGCCCGTTTCTCTCCCGGTGGTCCCAAGAGGCCCTCATCATCCAACGCGGATGTGTCGAAAACGATCTTCTTTCGAACCGGTTTCGGCGAATCAACAGAAACGGATTCGGGCCTGCATGATGCTTCGGGCGCCACCCGCACCAGACGGGCCGCCAGAAAAGCACCGTCGTAATCGGCACCGAATCCATGGGTTGGCGGGTCAACCTGTCTGCCGGCAAGCACCATGAACACGGGTCGATACTTCTTTGGGTCAGGCTTTGCCTGACGGTAGGCAGCCATGATTGCCTTCAGGGCTGGAGATTGCCCCATCAACCACAAGTCGTTGTGGCCATCGCAGGGTTTGAACGACCTCACTTCATGGCCGATGGTCACCCAACCTTGGGTCACGTTTTCCATGTCACCGGATGAGCTAAGAACCAACAACTGTCCATTTTGCACAGCCACAGTCATTGTCCAGTTTACCGACGGCATCGCGCTGAACGGTTCTTCCGGGTGGCGGTAGGTGTAAACGATCTCGACCTTACGATGTTGTATGACAAGGTCAGTCGGTGCAATTTGGTCTCCCAACAACACCGTGTTGGTGCCCTGATATCGGCCTTCGGTTTGCAATGCGGCGGCAACATAGTAAAACGTTACGCTGCCGCCGGGGTCGTGGATCAGCAGCAAGGCGGCATCCTGATCCCCATCACCGTCTAAATCTCCGAAAACGGGTTGGCCCATCACCGCTGTCCTGGTTTTCATGGCCGAACCGGGTGCGGCGGGCAACTCGCTGCGGTCATTCATCAAGCTAACCGTCGTTCCCTCGATCCGACAGGTCGCGTTGAATGGATCAGAGGCATCGTGATTTAAAAGATCGGAAGCATTGCCTGCGCCATTCACCGATGTGACGGCAGCGCTGAGCATATAGAGGACTGCAAGGATTTTGACAGATCGTGTCATTTCATAAACCGATCATCTGCATTGGCTATAAATGTCTATATTGCGTATGCGCCCAGATTCACGCAGCATTGTTCTACAGAGCCAAACGAACCCGCAGCCCGAAAGCCCACAGACTGTCCTCATCCGGATTGAGCGCAGGATCCCTGATGTATTGAAGGGACGGCGTCACCGCCAGCTCGCTGGTCAGCTGATAGCGCCAGAATAGCTCCGTGGTGTACTGGTCGTCGGCGCCGGGAAAAGAGACCGGGTTGGGCTCGCCCCAGTTGAAACCCAGCCCGATGACGCCGCGCTGCGGCACCGGCTGATAGCCGACCCCCACCGAAACGGATTTTTCCAGCAGACTGCCGCTGTCATCGGTGTAACCGCCCCGGACGAAGGGCAGCCATTTATCGCCGATCCACGTCTGCCAGGAGGCGTTGAGGCCCCAGCCGTCGGGGGTGCCATTGACCCGCTCGTCGACATGCCAGAGGGTCACATGCAGATTGTCGAAATAGATCTTGTCTTGCCCCGGGGTGAAACCGACCTCCACCCACTTGAAGAAATCACTGTCATCAACCACGGAATCGAAGCCGTCGAAAGGATCCGTCGGGTCCGCGTTGGCATCGGCGATGCCGGCCTGTAGATAGAGGTTTTGAGTAATCATGCCGCCGGCTGCTGCCCCCAGGGTGGCATCGTTGGGTA
>Ga0272441_10008505_pt1 | contig 16233 bp, 9 predicted proteins | sample SSMProp6N_FD_193582 | JGI IMG/M metagenome (GOLD analysis project Ga0272441, IMG submission 193582) | Marine sediment archaeal communities from Little Sippewissett salt marsh, Falmouth, MA, United States - SSM-Prop-6N | ecosystem: Environmental > Aquatic > Marine > Wetlands > Sediment ... | reverse complement strand
CTGCCTGTAGCTGGCGCGTGCGGCCAAGAAACACGACACGCGCGTGTCGTTCGATCTGAACTACCGCGCTTCTTTCTGGGCGGGGCGGGAAGCGGAGCTGCACGAGAATTTCGCGGAGATCGCCAGCGTGGCCGACATCCTCGTGGGCAACGAAGAGGATTTCCAGCTCTGTCTCGGGATCGAGGGCCCGGAGTCGGGCGGCAAGGATCTGGCGGCCCAGATCGAGGGTTTCAAAGGGTTGATCAAGGACGCGAAAGCGGCCTATCCGAACGCGTCGGTCTATGCCACGACGTTGCGCGAAGTCGTCAACGCGAACACGCATCTGTGGGGTGCGGTCATGGGGGTCGGCGACGACTTCCAGGTGGTCGAACCGCGCGAGATCAGGGTGCTCGACCGGATCGGCGGCGGGGACGGGTTCGTGGGCGGCATGCTCTACGCGATCCTCAAGGGGTGGGCACCGGAGAAATGGATCCAGTTCGGCTGGGCCACGGGTGCATTGGCCACGACATTCCTGACCGACTACGGCCAGCCGGCCGACGAGGAGCAGGTCTGGAGCATCTGGGAAGGCAACGCGCGGGTGAAGCGTTAGGCGCGCGCCGTGCAGTCAAGGTCTGGCGTTGAATGGGGCTGATTCAACGAGCGGCTCGGCAGGCGCCTCGCCCTCCATGTGGCCTTTCTGACAAACGGGCATGGAGGGCGAGGCTCCTGCCGAGCCGCTGAGCGATTACGCCCGTCGACAAGGTTTACGCCGAGGTTTGCGACAAGGTCTTTTCGAAGGAGCGGCCATGACGGAGCGTGCGGAAGTCGGCGCGCGTGTGTGCGACAGTCCGTATTCGGGTGTGCCGCCCGGTCCGAGCTGGACGGAACAGACTGCCGATCGCGTCGTGTCCGACTCGTTCTGGGCGCGGGCCGGCCGCTGCCTGCGCGCGCAGCTCGTGGCCGGCTGCCTGTTGCTGGGGGCGTGGCTGGCGACCGTGCGCTCGGCGCAGGCGGCGCAACGCCCGAACGTGTTGATCTTCGTGGTCGACGACATGGGCTACGGCGACAGCAAGGCCTACAATCCGGCCTCGAAGGCGCCGATGCCGAACACGGTCAGGCTGGCGCGCGCGGGCATGATGTTTACGGACGCACATACGACGGGTGCGGTTTGCGCGCCGACCCGCTACAGCATTCTGTCGGGCAACTATCCCTGGCGCGGCAGGCGGCCGGCCGGCACGTGGCGGTTCAACCTGGGTTCGCAGTTCCTGGCCGGCCAGAAATGCCTGGCCGAGGTCATGGCCGAGGGCGGCTACCACACGGCGATGTTCGGTAAGACCCATCTCGGCCTGTGGGTCCCGCCCAAGAAGGCGGGCGCCGAGCCCGACACGAGTTGGGACGCGCCGTGGGAGGCGATGGATTTCAGCCGGCCGATGCGAGGCGGCATGCACGACAAGGGGTTCGCCTATACGTACCTGTGCTACGGCGGTGTTCAGCGCCGGCCGTTTGCGTTTTTCGAGAACGACCGGCTCGACGGCGACCCGGCCGACCTGAAAGACTGGAAGAAAGGCAAGTACGGGCATTCCGTTCTGCGGGTCGACGGGTTCGGGATGCCGGACTGGGACACAAGTAAGGTTGGCCCGATCCTGACGGAGAAGGCGCTTGCCTTCATCGACGCGCATCACGACGCAAACAAACGTTCGAGCACGAAGCGCCCGTTCTTCATACACTACTGCTCGCAGGCCGTGCACGTGCCGCACACGCCGCCCGACTATTTTCTTGATCCGGCGGTGCCGGTCCGCGGCGTGGCCGGAACGAGACACATGGACATGCTGCACGAGGTGGATCTGCAGCTCGGCGCGCTTCTCGACGCGCTCGAACAGCGCGGGTTGCTCAAGGACACGCTGGTCATCCTGACCAGCGACAACGGCGGGCTCAGGAGCAGCAGGCGCAAGAAGCACGATTCCATGGGCGGCCTGCGCGGGAAGAAGGGGGATGCGTGGGAGGGCGGCCATCGTGTGCCGTTTATCGTGCGGTGGGGCGATGGGACGGCGGCCGGTTCAGTCGTCGCGCCGGGCAGCCGCACCGAGCAACTCATCGGTTTGCAGGACATCTACGCGACGCTGGCCGAGTTGATCGAGCGGCCGCAGGGCGCGGACCAGGGCCTGGACAGCGCGAGCTTTCTGAACGTCTTGCGGGGCAAGCAGACGACACCGGTCCGGGAGCAGCTGCTCGTGCAGACGACCGACTATATCGACAGGGTCCACGTGCCCGGCGACACGGTTGTGCGGGAAGGGACCTGGAAGTTGATCCTCGAGGATGACGGCACGCCGCTGGAACTCTACGACCTGGCCAAGGACCTGGCCGAGAAGAAGAACCTGATCAAGGTCGCCCGCCATGCCGCGCGCATCAAGCGCATGAAAGCGAAGCACGACGAGATCAAGGCCTCGACGCGCTCCACGCCGGCGATGCGCCGCCCGTGACGTGGTGCGCCAGCCCTGAGTTGGGATGGGGTGACGCGATGACTCGGTGACGCCGCGTGGCAACGCGTGCGCAGGTCGCCGCGCGTCGTACTCGTCCTAATGGTCCGAATCGTCCGACCGTCCTGCCCGCGCGCCGCCGCGCCGTACGAAGGTGCCGACCAGTTCGATGTGCGCGGTCTGCGGGAACATGTCCAGGAAGGTCACGGCGCTCAGCGCGAACGCTCCCGACATGCGCCCGGCGTCGCGCGCGAACGTGGACGGGTCGCAGGAGACATAGACCGCGCGCTGCACGTTGCTGGTCCCGATCGCATCGATCAGCTTGTTCGGCAGCCCGCAGCGGGGCGGATCGACCAGCAGCGCGTCCGCCGGCTGGTTCCGGCGCTTGAACGCGGTCATCGTGTCTTTGCAGAAGAACTTGACATTCGGCAGGTGCAGCTTGGTTGCGCGCCCGATCGCGCGCCGGTCGCGGTCGACACCGACGACCGTTTCAAAGTCTGAACTCACGGTCTGGGTCAGGAACCCGCTGCCGCAATACCCCTCGAACAATTTCTGCTCGGCTCCCTGCAGCGCGGCGCGGACCGTGTCTCGGAGCGCGTCGTACATGGGCGGGTTGACCTGTTCGAACCCGGCCCCGCGCACCTTGGCGCTGCGGATCTCGTATTCGCCGGGCGCATGTTCCTTCGTTCGGAATTCCTTGAGCCCTTCGTTCACTTCCGCATCGGCGAGCAGGCACTGCGGGACATCGACGATCTGGTGCAGGGCGCCGCCGTAGAACCCGGTACGCGGCGGACGATGATGGACCTTCACACGGTTCCGGTATCCGAACGGACGCGGGCAGGGCACGACCTGGATCTGGGGCAGAGCCTCGATCTTGCCGATTCGTGCAAGCAGCGCAGCGATCTGGCGCTGTTTCTCGGCGGTTTGCCGTTCGTAGCTCATATGCTGGTAGTTACAGCCGCCGCAGACCCCGAAATACGGGCAGGGCGGCTGGAGCCGGTCCGGCGCCGGTTCGAGCACCGCGACCAGACTCGCGCGGCAGAAACGGGGTTTGCAGTGCTGCACCTCGACCCGCACCCGTTCGCCGGGAATCACGAGCGGCACGAACACGGCGAGCCCGTCCGCGCGTCCGACGCCCTCGCCGCGAAAGGCGAGGTCCGTGATTTCGATCTCGAGCTGGTCGCCAATCCGCATCGTCGCTCTCCTCCCACCCGCGCACCCTAGCATGCCGAGGCGCGCATGGAAAGCACCGGGCGTGCTTGGGATAGAGCTTCGTGTAAGAGTACGTGTACGAGTACGATGGCAGAACGCGGATTGACGGCACGCGTGGGTCAATACGACACGTGCCCCCAGAGGCAGTGCTCCGGCCGTACTCGTACACGTACTCTTACACCCAAATCTATCCCGAAAGCCCCACGGGAAATCCTCGCGAGAGCGGGCTTTGTGCTTCTATTTGGGAATCTGCGAGGGGTAGGATGTGGGCTGCGCTATATTGGTGTAGCGGCGAGGAGACGGCGCGGATGTCGACGGGCAAAGAGAAAGAGCTGATCACGCAGATCCTGGCGGGCGAGCGCGAGGCCGTGCGGGAACTCTATGGGTTGTATGTTTCCGCGATCTACAACTTCGTGTTCTACCGGCTCGGCCGCAACTCGGACCTGGCGGAGGAGGCGGTGACCGCGATTTTTCAGCAGGCTTTCGAGCGTCTGCGCGACTATGACCCGGCGCGCGGCGAGGTTTATACGTGGCTGGTCAACATCGGGCGCGGCGTGGTGACCAAGCTGATGCGTCGTGAGCAGCGCTGGCAACGGCACGAGGTGCAATGGGCGAAAGTCGACGAAGAGCTCATGCAGATCTACGAGGCGCTGGACACCGCGGCGATCCCGGACGAGGCGCTGGCGACCGAGGAGACGCGCGTGCTGGTCTCGACCGCGATGCACCAGCTCCCGCTCAAGTACAAGAAGCTTCTGGAGAACAAGTACTGGCACGAGCGGAGCACGCGCGAGATCGCGGGTGGGCTGGGTGTTACGGAGAAAGCGGTCGAGTCGATGTTGGCCCGAGCCAGGGAGGCGTTTCGGCGTACGTTCATTGCGCTTGCCCGCGAGATGGGCGAGTTGAGACCGGAGTTCGAGACATGACGACCGAGCTCGAGAAGAATGTTGGACGGCTGATCCGGCGCGGCTACCATGTCGAGGCGGTGCCGGGCCGGCTGCAGGGCGAGTTGCTCGCGAAGATGTTCGACTGGCAGGACACGCTGATCGAGGGCGCGTATGCGGAGCGCCGTAGCGCCCGGCCCGCGGGGCGCAAGCGACTCGACGGGCTGCGCGTTGTGGCCGGCGTAAGGCCGGTTGGGCTTGGCGTGTTGCCGCAACGCCGTGCGACGGGCTGGCGGATCACGGCATTGGCCGCCGCGGTGCTGATCGCGCTCGGCGTACTGTTCCGCGGGCAGCTCGGCCGGTTTCTGCCCGGCGCGGTGTCGGTCGCAACGGTTTCGGAATGTGCGGGCCCGGCGCAGTTGTTGCGCGCGGGCGAGACTCTTCCTGTTTCGGTCGGCACGGCCTTGCGGGTTGGCGACGAGCTCGGGGCACTCGAAGGAGCGGGTCGTGTGAGGCTCGCGTTCTCGGGTCGCGCGCAGGCGGAGCTGGCGGCGGGCGCGCGCGTGTTCGTGCGCGGCCGGCCGGAGCCCGGCGCGGAGTTGTTGTTTGTGAAGACGGGCCGCGTTTCGTTGGACATCGCGCCTGTGTCGGGCCGGCGTCCGGTATCGGTCGGCACACCGCACGCGGCCGTGCACGTTGTGGGCACACGGTTTGCCGTCGATGTCGGCGCCGAACACACGCGTGCGGAAGTCGTGCAGGGCATTGTGCGCGTGGCGAGCAGGGCCGGTGACCAAGCCGTCGAGCTGAGGGCCGGCGAATATGCCGTGGTTTCGGGCGCGCATATCGTGGTGGCCGCGCGCAGCGGGGTCGGCGTGCCGGCGGGCCGGCGCGCGGGGTCCGGGCCGATCGTACTGTACGCTTTCGCCGAAGGCCGCGGCACGGTTGTTCGGGACACGGCCCCGCGCGGGCCCGGCCAACGCCCGTTGGACCTGGCGATCGGCGATCCGCAGGCCGTGCGCTGGGAGAGAGGGGGCGGGTTGACCGTGCATGCGCCCGTAGTCATAGCCTCGAAAGGCCCCGCGACGCGGTTGCCCGACGCGTGCATGGCGAGCGGCGAGTTGACGATCGAGGCGTGGATCACGCCGGAACATGTGCGGCAGGAAGGACCGGTCCGTGTCGTGGAGCTTGGCAACGGGGCTTTGGAACGGAACTTCGAGCTGGGTATGGATCATCGCTGGGCGCCTTGGGGTCCGCACTACAGCGTACGGCTGCGGGCAACGTCCGATATCCGGGGCTGGCCGGAGGCCGTGACCGGGCCGCCCGCGGTCGAGGCGAGCCTCACGCATGTGGTGTACACGCGAGACCGCTCGGGCGGGATCCAGCTCTACGTGAATGGCCGGCGCTCGGTGGGCGGGCTGCGGCCCGATCCGCATAGCGCGGATGCGTTCAGGCAGCGACCGCCGCACAGTCTCGGCAGTCTCGCGAACTGGTCGCGCGCGCATCGTCTGTCGCTGGCGAACACCGTGACGGGCGACCGGGCCTGGCTCGGCACGTTCCACCGCGTCGCGCTCTACAGCCGCGCGCTCACCCCGGCCGAGGCGACCCGCCTCTTCCAGGCCGGGCCCACCCCGCAGCAGCAAGCCACCGCCCGCTGAGCAGCGGCTGCTGCGGTTGGACGTGCGTGCACCCCGGGTGCGCCACGCATTTCTTGAGAAAAAAGCACGGCCCTTTTCCGCCGGAGGCGGATCCGCCTCTGGAGGACACCCCGCCTGTACCCTCGCTGGCGCTTGGCGGGCTTCCCGCTACTGCCGCGCACACGAGTGCAGCGGCAGCAGCGGCGCGCCCACATGCGGGGTAAGATCGCCGGTCGTTTTGCGAAAGAAATGCGGGGCGCACCTCGGGCGGACGTCGGCCCCGGGCAGAGCGCGCGAAAAACCGCCGAACACCGTGAAAAAACCGTTGAAAACCGCGAGGGGTGGGGTGGGTGGGGCGCTATATCTCTGTGGAGGACGACACCGGTAAATCGAGGTAGGTGGAGGAGAAGACGATGCGAAGCGCTTATCAGCACACCTTCTGGGGGATTTCCGCCCTTGTCCTGTTGGCAGGCGTCTGCGCCGTGCACGGCCAGAACCTGATCGTGAATCCCGGCTTCGAAAACGGAAAAGCGCCCTGGGAGGGGCAAATCGGCTCGGTCACGACCGACAGCCCGCACAGCGGCGCGAAGGCCTACAGAATCGTGTCGACGAAGAACAACTTCTGGAAGATTGAACAGAAGAACATCGCCGTCCAGCCGAACTGCGCTTACAACGCCGAGATGTGGGTCAAGACCAAGGACATCGCCGATCGCGTCATGTTCCTGGTCGAGCTCTACCGGCCCGACGGCGTCCGGCTCTGCTCGTATTGGGACAATACGATTGGCGGCACGAACCCGTATACCAAGCTGCAGACCGGCAACCAGCTGTTCATCCCGTCCTACTGCTCGCACGTCACGATCCGGCTGTTCCTCTGGAAGTGTACCGGCACTGCCTGGGTCGACGACGCGAAGATCTCGCTGCGCGAGATCGAAAGCAACCCGCCCTGGTGCCGGATCACGAGCCCGGCTGACGGCGCCGTGTTCCCGGTCGGCAGCGACATCGTGCTCGAGGCCGATGCCTGGGACGAGGACGGGATCCAGAACGTGCACTTCCTCTACACGGATCATTGGCTCGACAAGGACTACAGCGCACCGTACAAGGACACGCTGGTCAATGCGGCGGCAGGTACGTACGCGTTCAAGGCGGTGATGACCGACACGACCGGCCGGAAATGCGTCTCCGACGTGGTGCACGTCACGGTCAGCGATTCGGCAGCGACCCCCGCGATCGCTGTCAGCACCACGAGCATCGCGACGAGCTGCGAGCAGGGCCAGAACGCGCCGAGCCGGACGTTCCAGGTCTGGAACAGCGGGTCTGGCACGCTGGCCTACCAGGTGACGGAGGGCTCGAGTCTGTTGAGTGTGTCACCGGCGACCGGCAGTTCCACGGGCACGGGCGACACGACGACGCATACGGTCAGCTTCAGCACGAGCGCTCTGGCGGTCGGCACGCACCAGCGCACGATCACGGTCGAGGACAACGGGTCGGGTGCGACGAACACGAAGACGATCACAGTAACGATCACCGTCACGGCGCCGGCGCTGCCGCCCGCGGCACCGAGCGGGCTGGTCGCCACGGCGCAATCGACGAGCGCGATCCTGGTGACATGGCAGGACAACAGCGGCAGCGAGGAGGCGTACAAGCTGGACCGGCGCACAAGCGGCACGACGAGCTGGACGCGTATTGTGCAGACGGCGGCGAACGACACAAGCCATACGGACATCGGACTGAGCGCGGCGACGAAGTACTACTACCAGGTCAAGGCGTGGAAGGCGGACGGCGGCAACTCGGCCTATTCGAACATCGACGACGCGACGACGGAACCGGACGTGCAGCCCGCGATCGCGGTGAGCACCACGAGCATCGCGACGAGCTGCGAGCAGGGGCAGAACGCGCCGAGCCGGACCTTCGATGTCTGGAACGGCGGGACCGGCACGCTCGCGTACAACGTACTGACGCCCAGCAGCAAGCTGGACGCCGGCCCGAGCGCCGGCACGTCGACCGGTTCGGGCGACAAGCTCACGCATACGGTTACGTTCACCACGGCCGACCTTGATCCCGGCACGTATGACCGGCTGATCACGATCGAGGACAACGGGTCCGGCGCGCTGAACAGCCCGGTCACGATTGACGTGCAGATCACGGTGACCGCGCCCGCGCCCGATACCGCAATTGCGAAAGGCACGACCTGGCGGTACAGGCACGGATCCGCCGAAGCGTCCGCGCCCGCCGCCGCGTGGCGGCGGGTCGGATTCGACGATGCCGGCTGGGCAACCGGCGCGGCCCCGCTCGGGTATGGGGGCGCCGCCTACGGCACGGACCTGGGCGCGATGAAGGGGGACCACGTCTCGGTCTTCCTGAGGAAGAACTTCACGCTCGACGATCCGGCGCTCGTCGAGCAGATCGCAATCGATGTCGATTATGACGACGGGTTCATCTTGTGGCTGAACGGCCAGGAACTCGCACGGATCAACGTGGCGGGCTCAACGGGCGAGCCGGTTCCGTACGATCAGGCCGCTTCCGAATACGTGAGCGCCGCCAGCGCCAACTGGACGGCAGTCCTGCAGGGCGGGGCGCTGCCTCCGCTCGGGACCGATAATGTGTTGGCTGTCCAGGTCATGAATATCGGTCCCAACAGCGGGGACCTCATGATGGATGTGGAGCTGTCTCTGGTCACGAGCCATTTGTCATTGGCGGAGGACGCCGACGAGAACAACCTGCCGGACGACTGGTCCCAAGCCTGGCTGTCCGAGCTGTCCGACCCGTCCGAGCTGTCCGATTCCGCGGACCCCGATGGGGACGGCGTCTCCAACTACGGCGAATGGGTCTGCGGGACGGATCCGGGGAGTGAAACTGGAAACTGGAAACTGGAAACTCGGCTCAATGCCGGGCAGCTCGAAGTGCGGTTCCAGGCGCTGGTTGCGGCCGGTGCCGGATATGACGGACGGGTCCGGCATTACACCTTGGAGACCCAAACCGAAGGGCCTGCCGGGACCTGGACCAAGGTGCCGGGCTACGAGGATATCGTCGCGGCAACGGACCAGACGATCGCCTGTCAGCCGGCCGCTACCGGCAACCCGGCCGTCTATCGCGCACGCTGCTGGCTGGAGTGACAACCTTGTGAAAAACGAGGAAATGAACTGTTGGCAGCGCAAGAATCGCAAGAATCAGAGTTTGTTCTCCAGTTCTAAAAATTGCGAGTGCAGAAGTGAGAAGCGAGCGATCGGTGGGCTGGTTGCGGCGATAGATATTCTATATGTTGTGTTTTACGGTCGGGATTCAGCGTTGGCGGGCACGGCCAGAGTTGGCACGGTATGTGCTTTGCATAGGGTGGCAACACGTGATTCGACAAGGTTTTCGACGAGGTTCACGATAAGGTTCACGATAAGGTTTGGGGAGATACCTGGACATGGAAGACACGAACAAGGGAAAGACGGCATTGGCGAGTCTGCTGGTTCTGATCGCTGGCGCGGTCTGCGCCCAGAACCTGGTGGTGAACCCTGGTTTCGAGAGTGGTCAGAGCCCGTGGATCGACCAGGGCGGTTACGTTACGACGCAGAACCCGCGCAGCGGCTCGAACAGTTTCCGTATTTCGCAGAGCACGGCCGGCTGGTGGAAAGTGGAGCAGCAGGACATTGTGGTGGAGTCGAACAAGACCTACGACGTGTCGCTGTGGGTGCGGACGCAGGACGTGGCGGACCACGTGATGTTCCTGGTCGAGTTGTTCAACACGAACGGGGTCCGGCTCGTTTCGTACTGGGACAGCACCCAACCGAGCGGCACGACCCCGTACACGAAGTTGGACTTGGGCAACCAGGTTTTCATTCCGCCGTATGTCGGGACGCTCACCATGCGTCTGTTTTTCTGGCAATGTGCGGGTACCGCGTGGATTGACGATGCGAGCGTGACGGCGACCGGGACTGAATCGAACCCGCCGTACTGCCGGCTGACGAGTCCGAGCGAGGGGCAGGTGTTCCCGATCGGCTCGAACATTCCGTTGGCGGCCGAGGGCTGGGACGAGGACGGGATCGCGAACATCCAGTTCCTGTACACGGACCACTGGCTGAACAAGGACTACAGCGCGCCGTACACGGACACGTTGAACAGCGCCGCGGAAGGTTCCTACGCGTTCAAAGCGGTGTTGACCGACACGACCGGCCGCAAATGCGTCTCGGAGCTGGTGAACGTGACGGTCAGCGGCACGGGCGCGGTTCCGAGCATCGCGGTCAGCCGCGGCGAGATCGCGGTCAGTTGCGAGGAGGGCGAAGACGCGGGCGCCGAGACGTTCGACGTATGGAACAGCGGCACCGGCACGCTGCTGTACAACGTGTTGGCCCCGAGCAGCAAGCTCGACGTCGCACCGACGAACAGCAGTTCGACGGGTGTCGGCGACAAGACGACGCACACGGTGACGTTCAACACGTCGGGGCTGACTCCCGGCGTGTACGACCGGCTGATCACGGTTGAGGATGCCGGTTCCGGCGCAGCGAACAGCCCTGTCACGATCGACGTCGAGATCACGGTCACCGCGGCCTCGACGGCGCCGATTGAGAAGGGCGCGGTCTGGCGCTGGCGCAAGGGCAGCGTGGAGGCGTCCGCGCCTGCCGGGGATTGGCGGGAACGGCTCTATGACGACGCCGCGTGGGCGACGAACGAGGCGCCGTTCGGCTATGCCAGCGGGGGCTGGCCGACCGGCACGGAGATCACGGACATGAAGACGAACTACATGTGTGTGTTCATGCGGCGCCCGTTCACCGTGGCGCAGCCGGCGTTGGTCGAACAGCTCAGTCTGGATGTAGATTTTGACGACGGCTTCATTGCGTGGGTGAACGGCGAGGAGGTCGCGCGCGTGAACATGGCCGGCAGTCAAAACGATTTCCAGCCGTTCGACACGAATGCGGCCGTCTATGTGAGCGGCGGCAGCAGCAACGTGACGCTCGCCGTGCAGGGCGGCGAGATCCCCGCGCTGGCGGAGAGCAATGTGTTGGCGGTCCAAGTCTTCAACGTCGGCCCGGCCAGCAGCGACCTGATGATGGACGCGGAACTCACGATCCTGCTCGACTCGCTTTCGGCCGGCGCGGATGCGGACGGCGACGTGCTGCCGGACGCCTGGGAGACGAACAAGCTCGGCAACACGAATGCGAACGCCTCGGCCGACGGCGACACCGACGGGGTCTCGAACATCGGCGAGTATATCGGCGGCACGCATCCGGCCCAGAGCAACGACTATTTCGCCGTCTCCGTGGTGCACACGGCCGGTACGGTGATCGTCTCGTTCCCGACCGTCAACGCCGCGGGCGCGGGCTACGACGGGCTGACCCGCTACTACGCGCTCGAGGCCAGGCCGCTCAGCGGCGTGGATGGCTGGGCGCCGGTCCCGGACTATGACCGTAAGCAGGCGACCGGCGGGCCGATCTCCTACACCAACGCGCTGAGCGAAGATGATCCCTTGCTGTTCCGCGGTCGTGCCTGGCTGGAATGAAGCGGAACCGCGCCCGGAGGCGCGGTTCGCTTCATTCCTCTCTCAGCCGAACGGCCCGCGTAGCGCGGGCCGTCCGCCTGAGAGCGCGTTTGCCTCCCTCCGGTCGTCAAAAGGGGAAGGCAACCCAGCGCTCCTCGCCGCCCCTCGGCCCGGCGAATTCCCGCCAAGAGCTAAATGGAATCCCCATTGAATGTCGTGTCTTGCGTGGTATTCTTCTTGCTTCCCGCCACGCCGGCGGGCGCGACTGACTGAGAGTGCGGAATCGAGCTACGAGCATGGCTGACCAAGAGCCTTTTCTGGAAGCGTCGGTACCGGCAGCACCGTCCGTGGTCGGGCGGAGCGGCGCGGTCTCCTATGGGACGTTGGCCAAGTTCTTCATCCCGCTCGCCCTGCAGGCGATGTCGCAATCGTTGACGTACCCGATCCTGGCCATGGTTGCCGCGCGCGGCGCGGGCCGCACGATGGAGCTTGCGGCTTACGCGCAGTCCTCGAACCTGCTGTTCATGCTCTACACGTTGAGTTCGGGCATCATCACGACCGGGCTGGTCTACGCCAAGACGCGCGGGGGCTATCGGACCTTCCTGAAGGCCAACTACATCGTGCTCGCCATCATCACAGTGTGTCACAGCGTAGTCTGTCTGCCTGTGATATCCCGTGCGATCTTTCGGACGCTTTTCGGGCTACCCGCGGAGATCGGGGAGCCGGCCGTACGCGCGTTTCGCTACATGTTGCCGCTTTCTGTCCTGTTCATTCTACGGAACCCGTACCAGGTCATGTTGTTCAACGTGAACCGTTCGGACAAGGCGTTCCTGGCGACGGCCGCGCGGATTGTGACGGCCGCCGTGCTGGCCCTTGCGTTCTCGCATCTGAAGATGGGCGGCGTGTTCTATGCGGCGGTTGTGCAATTCTCCGCGATCGTCGTGGAAGTGCTGCTCTCCCGGCAGCTCGCGCTGAAGTACCTCAGGTCATTGCAGCTCTCGGAAGGCGTCGGCGAACGCACGTCGCTTGGTGAGATGCTCCGGTTCTCCTTCATCTTCTCGCTGGGCGGCTTTTTCATCACGCTCTCCACGGCCTTGATCGGCGCGTTTATCGCGCGCGCGCCGGACCCGGCCGTCACGTTGCCGGTCTACTACGTGACCCGCGGCTTGGCCAATCCGCTCGCTTTCGGCGCGGTCAGGATCACCGCGGTCGTCATCAATTTTCACGGGGACCGGCAACGGAACCGCAGTGTGTTCGGTTTCGCCTGCGTGGCCGGCCTGGTTTTGTCCGTTGTGCCTCTGTTCTTCCTGACGCCCTGGCTGTTTCATGGCTACTACGTCGTGCTGCAGAAGTTCACCGCCGAGAGCTACCGGCATATTCGCCAGATCACACTGATCATGGCGTTGCTCCCGCTGATCAACGCCGTGTGCTCCTACGTGTACGGGAAGGCGGCCTATCTCAAGAAGCCGATCGCCGTGCTGGCCGGGCAGTCCATCTTCCTCGGCGCAGCGGTCAGCACCGCCTTTATCCTGCTGGACCTCGGCGTGCCCGGCCACATACTGGGCGCGTGCGCCACGATCTTCGCCACGATCGTTTCGGGGCTGGTCATACAGGCGAGCTTGGGCTGGGACACGCGCCGGAGCGTGCCCGTGCCGACGGAGAAGACGGCGTAGCCCGGCCCTACACCCCGCACACGTCCGCCACAATCTTCTGTATCCGTCCCGCCTGTTCGAACCCGATCGGCGACAACCCGACCGGGCTCTTTCCCAGAAGAACCGCGTAGAACACGCACGCGCTCAGATAGGTGCCCATCGCTGTGGCGTGAATGCCATCGTCCTTGTACAGGTCCCGGGTGTCTGCCTTTTCGGCCGTCGACTGTTGGTACGCCCACCATGCATCGCCCACGGGCGCGACGGTGATGGCCAACTCGCCGGCAACGCGTTCGGCCAGGGCCCGGCTGTTTTCGTACATGGCCGCGGAGTCCAGGTGGCCTTCGGCGTTTTTGTGGTCTCGCGCGAACTTGTGATACGGATGCGTCATGAACCACACCGGCTTGGCGCCGAGTCGTTCAATCTCCGCTTTGAAGTTCCGGGCGTATTCAAAGCTGTCGTCGGGCGCCTTGCTCGGCCACCAGCCATTCTCCTGCAGGACCGCCGAGTCCCACTTGAAACGCGCATCGTTCAGGATCGACCGCGCGGGCCCCTCGTGCCAATGTCGGTGCAGCGTGCACCCGCCGATCGCGACCATCGCCGCAAGGATATCCGGCGAGAATTGTCTGAGCAGCACGGGAATACTGCCGTTGCCAAAGGTGTGACTGTTTCCGATGAACAAAATACGTCGCGCTGCATCGGGCATCTGGTCCGGATCCAAACAAGTCGTTTGAACCGCGACAACGGATGTTTTGGGCATTCGTGGTCTCTCCTGTTCGGCGTTCCCCTTCGTCAGTTTAGCTTCGTCAGGACCACTGTCAAGAGTGTGGGGTTCAGTTTTCGTGCAGTGCACCGAATACTGTAGACCTCGTGGCCGGGGGTGCGTACTCTGGTTGCCTGGCCGCTGCGGCGGCGCCTCGGAATCGCGACTTTCGGGCGGGGGCAGAGTCGTTGAACGATCATCCCGTCGACAAGGTTCACGACGAGGTCTACGACGAGTTTTTTGGCAACGCTTACGACAACGCATCTTCTGAGGAGCAGGACATGACAGAACGACAGTGGGGTTTCATTGACGGGGGCAGGGCATTCGAGCTCAGGACGAACCGGACGCCGCGGGAATGGACGAACACCCACTATTCAGGGCCTGGCGAGGTCGAGTACTACAGCGTTTGCACCGCAACGGGCCGGGGCGTGAGCCATGTGCGTTCGGCGCAGCAGGTGCAGTTGACCAAGAATCCCGGTTTCGAGATGGGCGAGAAAGCGCTGTATCTGCGGGACGAGGACGCGGGGGATGTATGGAGCATTGCCGGGGTGCCGGTGCGAAGCGAGGTCGAGGACTACCGCTGTGTGATCGCGATGGAGAAGACGGAATTCTCGTCTTCCTACAAGGGCGTGTTCGCGGCGCAGCGCGTGTTTGTGCCGCGCGGCCAGACCTATGAGGTATGGACGGTCACGCTGAAGAACGTGTCCGGCCGCGCGCGTCGGATCAGCCTGTTCCCGTACGTGGGGCTGTCGCTCGAACCGCGGTTCAGCTTCCCGCACGAGTATGTCGGCGCCAACAAGGCCTACGCGTTTCACAGGGAGATCAACGGGATGTTTGCCGAGAACCGGCATCCCTACGCGCACCGGGAGATGTTCAGGGCCTTCCTCGTCTGCTCCGAGCCCGTGCAGAGCTCCTATGGCGACGGCGAATGGATTTTCGATCCGACCTGCTCGTTCTTCAGCCCGAAGATCATGGACGGCTGGACGCCCGACGGCCACCAGGAAGGCGCCACGTGGCAGGTCTGTTTTTTCATGCAGCGCATGATCGCGCTCGAGCCCGGCGAGACAAAGGTTGTGCATTTCGCGTTCGGCCACGCGCCCTCGCTGGAAGCGGCCGGGGCAGTCAGTGCCCTGCTCAAGGACAACGCCGGGCTCGAGCAGCTGCTCCGGGAAGTCAAGGCGCATGAAGAGCGCAAGATTGACGCGTGCCGGATCGACACGGGCAACGCGCGTGTCGACACGGTGTTCAACTTTTGGCTGAAGAAGCAGATGGAAGCATGGCACCTGCACAACAACGGGTTCCGGGACAACATCCAGATTGACGGTGCGATCGCGCCGGTTGCCCCGGAGCTGGCGGCCGATTCGATTTTGCGCCTGATGCGGCTGCAATACGAGAGCGGTTTGATGCCGCGCTGGTCGCGGCCGATCGACAGGCACCGGAAGGACGGCGACGGCCCGGCCTGGGCGGTGCTGAACATCCCGCTCGTCATCAAGGAGACGGCCGATTTTTCGCTGCTCGAGACGCAGCTCCCGTATCTGAAAGAGGACGACACGCCGACGAACTACACCGAATCGCTCTGGCGCCATCTGATCCGGGCCATGCGTTTCCTGGCCACGAACGTGGGCCCGAACGGTCTGAACTACATGTTCTACGCGGATTGGAACGAGGATCTGATCACGGTCTCGAAATTCGGGGGTCCCGGTGAAAGCGTGATGATTGCCGGCACCTACTGCGCGGGCCTGCTGGAGATGGCGGAGCTGGCGCGCGCGATCGGCGACACCGCGATTGAGCAGGAAGCGAAGCGGCACTATGCCGTGATGAAGGAGAAGGTGAACAAGAACGCCTGGGACGGCGACTGGTATGTCCGGGCCATCGCGGGCGACGGGTACAGGGTGGGCAGCAAGACGAACGAAGAGGGCCAGGTCTGGGCCTCCGCGCAGGTCTGGGCGATACTCGGCCGGATCCCGGACGCGGAACGGATCAAGAAACTGCAGCACGTGATTGACACGCGCCTGACGCATCCGCTCGGCATGCTGATGCACCATCCGTTTTATACCAAACACAACAAGTACATCAGCCGGGTCTCCATGCATGTGCCCGGCGCGGGTATGAACGGGATCTACTGCAATATCGGCGCAAATCACGTTGCCGCCGAATGCATGATGGGCCGGGGCGAC
>Ga0272441_10008504_pt1 | contig 16233 bp, 13 predicted proteins | sample SSMProp6N_FD_193582 | JGI IMG/M metagenome (GOLD analysis project Ga0272441, IMG submission 193582) | Marine sediment archaeal communities from Little Sippewissett salt marsh, Falmouth, MA, United States - SSM-Prop-6N | ecosystem: Environmental > Aquatic > Marine > Wetlands > Sediment ... | reverse complement strand
CGGAACGCACACACCCCCTGCCAGTAGAGCGACTCCGCAGCCCCGGCTGCGTCCGCATCCTCGGCTATGCCGGTCTCGGCTATGCCGGTCTCGGCTATGCCGGTCTCGGCTCTGCCGGTCTCGGCTATGCCGGTCTCGGCTCTGCCGGCCGCTGCCTGAAAGGCCGCGGCGAAGCTCTGCTCGGCTTCAGCAAGGCGTTCCAGCTTGTAATAGCTGCGCCCGGCACCGAACCAGGCTTCCTCCAGATAGGGGCCACCGCCCCGGGAGGTCAACCCGCTGTAAACCTTCAGGGCTTCGCTATACTCTCCCAGGTTGAAAAGCGCGCTGCCCACGGCCAGCTCAGCCCGCACCAACAACTCGGAGTCCGCGTTCCGCGCCCCCGGGTCGGAAGCAGCGCGGAAATAGGGCAGGGCCCGGCGGTACTCTCCCCGCCCGGAGTAGATATAGCCGATGTTGTAGCGGCTCTCCCCGCTGAACCGTGAGCCGGGATATTCATCCACCAGCCTGAAGAAGGACCTCAGTGCCGCCGGGCCGTCGCCGACGGAGAGGAGGGCGCTGCCCCGCTTGAACAGGTATTCCTCTTCCCGGGGGGAATCCGGGTAGTAGGTAAGCAGGCGGCCGAAGGTATCAGCGGCCAGGTCAAAGGCGCCGCCTGACTGGTATACCGATCCCAACAGCCAGAGCGCCTGTTCCCTCCGCGGGCTGGCGTGAAAGCGGAGCAGAAATTGCTCCAGGGCGGCAGCCGCCGCTTCGCTCCGGTTCAGCTCGTTGTAGGCCACCCCCAGCTCGAACAGCGCCGCCCCGCTCTCCGGCCCGCCGCCTTCCGCGGCCCGCTTGAGGGGCGCCAGCGCCTCCCCAGGCTTCCCCCCCCGCAGGTAGGCCAGGCCCAGGTTGTAGGCGATCTGCAGGCTCATGCCCGGGTCGCTTTCTTCGCCGGCTGCCTTCTCGTAGGCTGCCCAGGCTTCCGGGTAGCGCTTGAGGTCGAAAAACAGGTCCCCCTTGAGACGGGCGATCTCCCCGCTGTAGCGTCCCCGGGGGAACGCCGCCTCCAGCTCCCGTACCTGGGCCAGGGCTTCCTCTCCCCGGCCGCTGCGCTCCAGAAGCCTGGAGAGCTGGAAAAGGACCGTCTCGCGGTGGCGGCTCTTCGGGTAGTCCCTGAGGAGGCGGCGGTAACGCTCCTCCGCTTCCCCTCCCCGATCCCGCCCCAGGTAGAAACAGCTTTCCGCGGTCAGAAACAGCGCTTCAGGCGCCTGGGGACAGGCGGGAAAATCCAGGAGCAGGCGGGAAGCCGACACCAGGGCCTGCTGAAAATTGCCGCTTCTGTAATGGATGCCCGCCAGACGAAAGAGCGCCTCGGCGTGCAGCTCTCCTGCGGCGGGCAGGCCGAGGAGGGTTTGGAAGGAAACTGATGCTGCGGCGGGATCCGCGCTGCGCTCCAAAGCCAGTCCCCGCAAGAGCAGGGCGTGTCCCAGGAAATCCCCGGCAGCGGGATAGTTGTCGATTTGGATACTGAGCTCCCGGATACCGGCCTCCAGGTCGCCCAGGTGATAGTAGCTGCTGCCCCGCCAGTAATGCAGGGACTCGAGGTTCTCCGAGCCGGGATACCTGCGGGCATAGCCGTCCAGGATCATGAGGCAGGCGCGAAAATCTCCGTCGTAGAAATGGGCCACCGCCCTGAGGTAGTCGGCGTCATCCGCCAGGGGATGATCGGGAAAGAGCTCGACAAGATCGGCATAATTCTCGGCGGCGATACGGTAGAGTTTTTCTGCAAAGGCGCCGCCAGCGGCTTGAAAGAGATTATCCGCGCTCTGGGCGGGAGCATAAGCGCAGAGAGTGAGCAGGAGCAGGGAGATGCTGATCCCCCGTGCCCTCATTGCACCACCAGCTCGGCTTTTTTCTCTTCCAGGGCTTTTTGTTTGCGCTTGAGCCGGAAAACGATGCCGCCTTCCTTCACGTCCACGGCAATGGTGCTGCCTTCGCGGAAGCGGCCCCGTAAAAGCTCCAGGGACAGGGGGTCCTCCACCTCTTTCTGCAGGATCCGCCTTAAGGGCCGGGCGCCGTATTTCTCGTCGAAACCTTTCTCGATCAGGTAATCCCGGGCCCGGGGCCGGATATCCAGGGTAATTTGCTTGGCCACGAGCCGCTCGTCCACCTCGGCGATCATCATGCCCAGGATGAGCTTCAAGTGCTCCTTGTCCAGGCTGTGGAAAACCACGATCTCATCCACCCTGTTGATGAACTCAGGATTGAACATCCGCTTGAGCTCACTCATGGCTGAATTCTTGATCTCCCCGTAGTGCATCATGCCGCCTTCTGCGTGAAAGCCCAGGGTGGTGTCCTTGGAGATCTCCCGGGCTCCGGCGTTGGAAGTCATGATCAGCACGGTGTTGCGGAAGGAAACGGTGTGCCCCAGGTTGTCCTGCAGCTGACCCTCCTCCAGCACCTGCAGCAGCAGGTTGAAGACATCGGGATGGGCCTTTTCGATCTCGTCCAGGAGGATGACGCTGTAGGGCCGCCGCCGAATCTTTTCGGTCAGGAGCCCCCCCTCCTCGTACCCCACGTAGCCCGGAGGCGCGCCCACCAGGCGGGAGACATTGTGTTTCTCCATGAAATCGGACATGTCGATCCGTACCAGTGCATCTTCGTCTCCGAACAGAAACTCCGCCAGGGTCTTGGCCAGCAGGGTCTTGCCGACGCCGGTGGGTCCCAGAAAGATAAAGGAGCCCATGGGCCGCTTGGGGGAGCTTAAGCCCGTGCGGGAGCGGCGGATGGCGGAGGCCACCACCGAGATCGCCTGGTCCTGGGCGATGACCCGCTGGTGCAGCTCATCCTCGATATGGAGGAGCTTCTCCGATTCGCTCTGGACGATCCGCGAGAGGGGAATCCCCGTAATCTCCGAAATTATGGACTGGATGTCCTCGGCGTCGACCTGGCTCGCTTCCATCTGCAGCGAGCTCTCCCACTCCTTGCGTAAAGTCTCCTCCCTGACCCGCAGCTGCCGCACCATGTCCCGGAGCGAGGCGGCCTTCTCGTAGTCCTGGCTTGAAACCAGGGCGTTCTTTTCCGCTGTCAGGCGCTCGATCTCCGTCTCGACCTCCGAGAGCTCCCGGGGGCGCACATTGTTAGAGATTTTCTTGCGCGACCCGGCCTCGTCCAGGAGGTCGATGGCCTTATCGGGCAGAAAACGCTCAGTGATATAGCGATGCGACAGGGTGGCCGCCACCTCCAGAGCCTCGCTGTCGTAGGTGACATGGTGGAAATCGGCATAACGGTCCTGGATGCCCCGGAGAATCTCGATGGTTTCCTCAACGGTCGGCTCTTCCACAAAAATGGACTGGAACCTGCGCTCCAGGGCGGCATCCTTCTCGATATATTTCCGGTACTCGTTCAGGGTGGTGGCGCCGATGCACTGCAGCTCGCCCCGGGAAAGGGCGGGCTTGAGCATGTTGGATGCGTCAATGGCTCCCTCGGCTCCCCCGGCCCCGATGATGGTGTGCAGCTCGTCGATGAAGAGCACCACATTGGTGGCGCTGACAATCTCCTTCATCACCCGCTTGAGGCGCTCCTCGAACTCTCCCCGGTACTTGGTTCCCGCTACCAGGGAGGCCAGGTCCAGGGTGAGCACCCGCCGCCCCGAGAGGGCCTGGGGAACCTCACCGCCGATGATCATCTGCGCCAGACCTTCCACGATAGCCGTCTTGCCCACGCCGGGCTCGCCGATGAGGACCGGATTGTTCTTGGTCCTGCGCGCCAGGATTTGGATCACTCGCTGGATCTCCCGCGTCCTGCCGATCACCGGATCGAGCTTTCCTTCCCGGGCCAGACGGGTCAGGTCGCGGCTGAACTCGTCCAGGGTGGGGGTGTTCTTGCGGCTGCCGGAAAAGGATTTCTTCTTGTCCTGGGGCCGCACCTCCCCCATGCCGTTGATCTCGATGATCATCTCCTTGAGCTCCTTGGCCGTGACCTTGTAACGGGCCAGAATCTTGGCGGTTACACTCTCCTCTTCCCGGGCGGCGGCCAGAAGCAGGTGCTCCGTACCGATATATTCATGTCCCATGCTGCGGGCCTCGGCGGCGGAGTCTTCCAGAATCTTCTTGCCCCGCTTCGAGGGGGGAACGTCCCCCAGGATCAGGCCACCCTTTCCCATGGGCAGACCCCGCTCCAGCTCCATCTGCATTTCACCGAGATCCACCTTGGCCTTTTTGAGGGTTTTAACCCCCACGCCTTCCCCATCCTTGATGAGCGCCAGGACGATATGCTCGGGTAGAAGCTGGTCGGAATGAAAGCGCTTGGCTTCTTCCTGCGCCAGCACTGTGAGTACTCTCTGCGCCCTCTGGGTCAGCCCCTTAAACATCTTGGCCCTCCAAGCCCCTGCGGAGCATTTGTGCTCTGGTATAATCTACTAATTTATTATCTGTATCGTCACCCGAAGGCTCGAGGTTTTTTTGAATATGCGCCTTTTGGCTCAAAATCAGCAGGGCGGTGACTGTTTCCAGGGAAGGCTCTGAGAGCAGCCCCATGCTGATGCCCAGACGCAGCGAGGAGAGCAGCTCAATCGCCTCCCTGGAGGAGATCAGGCGGCAGTATTTCAAAATACCCAGGGCCCGGAAGACCTGATCTTCCAGCTCCTGCTTCTTTTTTTTGAGGAGCTCATCTCTGGAGGCGCGCTCGTAGTCCGCCAGCTTGCGGACCAGCTTGCCGACCCGAATCAGTATTTCCCGCTCCGAAAGCCCGCTTGCGTGCTGGTTGGACACCTGATAGACACTTCCCAGGGAATTGTCTCCCTCCGCCCAGTAGCCCTTCACCTGCAGGCCCAGCTCACTGGCCACCTTCAACACCCAGTCGATCTTGCCGTCCAGGACCATTCCCTGGAAATGCAGCATCACCGAAGCCCGCAAGCCGGTGCCGGTGCTGGCCAGGCTGGTATTGAGATAGCCCCAGTCCAGGGCGGCGGCATAGTGAAGGGATTCTTCCAGCAAACTGTCGATCCGGTCCACCCGCTGGTATACCTCTTCCAGGCAGAGACCGCTCTGCATACCCGCCAGCCGCAGGTGCTCCTCCTCGTTGATCATGGCGCTCAGGCCCCAGTCGTCACTGACCACCACGGCCTTTTCGGGAGCGGTCAGGAAAGACTGGGAAATAACGTTCCGCTCCAGGAGGATCTTCTGCTCCAGCGGGCTGATCTTATCCAGATAAATGACCTGGAGATCATCCGGGAGCTTGCGGAAAGCGGAAACGATCTCATCACAGACGAGTTTCTCTTCCTCCCGGGAGAGATGGGGCGGGAAAACATGATCCATCAGGTTCCTGGCCAAACGCACCCGACTGGAGATGGCGACATCCGCCTCCGGGCCGGGAAGTGCAAACCAGGCCTGCTTTCCTAAATTTTTCAGATCTGCTCCTTCGGCGGGGATTCTTCCAGCTCTTTGATGCGGTCCCTTAAGACCGCGGCCTTCTCATAATCCTCGCGCCCCAGAGCCTCTTTCAGCCCCTCTTTGAGCTTCATCACGTCCAGCAGTATCTTCTTGTAGGCCAGCAGGCGGTGGGGATACTTGCCCCGGTGCCTGTTCTTGCCGGAAGACTTCTGCATGAGGGCGAGGATCTCCTTGCTGAAACAGCTGTAGCACTCCGCGCAGCCCGCCTGCCGGCGTTCCTGGATCTCCCGCCGGCTGGTGCCGCAGCGGGGGCAGATGCTCTTCTGCTGCTCCTTGGCGTCCCGGATATCGATAAGCCCCGTCAGCAGGCTGGACAGTGAGAGCTCTCCATGCTCGGAACTGGTCATGATGCCGCGTTCCAGGGCGCAGGCCTCGCACAGATGCAGGTCGATACGCTCTGTTCCGATGATCTGTTGAATATGAATAACCGCGTCATTGTTTCTGCAAATTTCACATTTCATGGTTTTCTCATTTCCCTGCCTAGTTGATATAATAAGAAAATATCAAAAGAAATCAAGCGAAAACTTACTGGTTAGACCCTGCGCAGGATCTCCAGGGGGGACATTTTGCCCGCCCGGCGGGCGGGCAGGAGGGCGGCCAGGGTGGAAAGCAGCAAGGTATGAGCGGAGACCAGAAAGAGCTCGAAGAGCTGCAGACGGATCGGAATCCGCTCCAGATAGAAGGCGCTGTTGAAAAGGGTGATCTCAGGGCGCGGCTTTCCCGGGGCTATAAATGAGGAGATGAGCCGGGTCCAGCAGGCCAGCAGCAGGTTGAGGAATTTTTCCAGCCCGACGATCAGCTCATTGATGTTCATGGCGACGAGGATTCCCAGAAACAGGCCCACCAGCACACCGGCCAGGCCGGTAACGAAGCCGGTGGCCACAAAGGTGGCGCGTATCTCCGCGGGGTGCGCCCCCATGGCCTTGAGGATGGCGATCTCCTGGCTCTTTTCCAGCACCACCATCACCAGTGAGGAGGAGATGTTGAAGGCCGCCACCACCACGATCATGGCCATGATAAACACCAACAGCGCCTTGGTGGTCTGGAAGGACTTGTAGTTCGCTTTTTCCAGCTGGTACCAGGTATAAATGCGGGTTCCCGGCGGCAGCAGCCTGCGCAGGGCCGTCACCTGTTGGGAAAGGCGGCGGTAGGGATCGGTGACCTTGATCGCGACGAACTCGCTTGTCCCCTCCCCCCTCAGGATGCGGCGACCGGTGGTCAGGGGGATATAAACCCAGAGCTTGTCCAACTCCTGGTAGCCGGAGCTGAAAACACCCCGGACCGTGAAGCGGGTGACCCGGGGAACGGGGGAGCGTCCCGGAAGCATCACCGTGGTCAAAAGCTTGACCTCATCTCCCGGGCCCGCGCCCAGACGTTCGGCCACCTCCCGGCCCAGAAGGATATCTGAAGCGTTCTCCAGGGTGAAGCTGCCGGTATCCAGGGTGAGGTAGCGCCGGAAATCCGCATCCCGGGCATAGAGGGAAGAAGGAACCGCGCGGATGGTCACGCCCAGGCGGCTGCCGGCGGTGTAGAGCAGACCCAAACCCTGCCGCTCCGTCAGGGCCAGGCGGACATTCGGGGCCGACTCCAGCTTTTCCAGCAGGCTCAGCGGGGCCGCTTCCCTCTCCGGGAGCAGGGCCTGCAGATGATAGGTGCCCAACTCCACATAGCGGCGGGTGATGCCTTCGATCATGCCGTCCGCCACTTCAAGCACCACGATCAGGGGCACCAGGCTGAGCCCGATCCCCAGCACCGCGCTCTTCAGGTAGCGGGAGAGACGGCTGGAAGAGCTGAACAGCCGCAGACCCAGCATTAGGGGATAGCGCTTCATACACTCCTCAGAACGCCGTGCTCCAGAACGTGGCGGCGGTCCCCTGCGGCGGCCAGCTCGTTGTCATGGGTCACCAGGATCATGGTTTTCCGGTAGTGATCGACCAGGTTAAAAAGCATGCTCTGCACCAGGGAAGAATTTTTTTCGTCCAGGTTCCCGGTAGGCTCGTCGGCCAGGATCAGTCCAGGATCATTCATCAGGGCCCGGGCCACGGCCACCCGCTGGCGTTCGCCCCCGGAGAGCTGGTGGGGGTAATGACACATGCGCGGCTTCAATCCCACCTCCCTCAGCAGCTCCTCGGCCCGGAGGCGGGCCGCCTTGAGCGGCAGGCCCCGGATAGTGGCCGGCATAAGCACATTTTCCAGGGCGGTGAAATCCTTGAGCAGATAGTGAAACTGAAAGATGAATCCCAGCTGGTGCTTGCGCATCTCGGTCAGCTCGGCCTCGCTGCGCCCGGTGATCTCCCAGCCCCGGTAGCTGATGCTCCCGGAGCTGACAACGTCCAGGCCTCCGATCAGATTCAGGAGAGTGGATTTCCCCGATCCGCTCTCTCCGGACACCACCAGGGTGGTTCCTTCCTCCACGCTGAGGGAAACATCGGACAGAACGGTCAGATCTTCACCCCCTGTCCGGAAAACCTTTTTCACCGACCGCAAACTCAGTATCTCCATATTTTCAATCATACCTCAGGATTTCCGCCGGTTTCACGTCCGCCACCCGTCGGCTGGCCACGGCGGCGGCGACCGCCGAGGAGGCCAGGGCGAAAACGGCAATCAGCACGGCTTCATGCAGAAGCATTCGGCTGGGAACCTCGCTGATATAGAAATAGGCGGGTGAAAAAAGAGCGAAGCGCTCGCCGCCGTATCCACTCAAGGGCGCGGCCAGAGCTGAAACCGCGGACAGCACGGTGTTGACCGTTAGCTCGGCCGCGGCGAATACACCATTGATGTTCATGGATATCAGGAGCCCGAGGACCATCCCCGCCAGAGCGCCGAAGAACCCCAGCAGCACGCCTTCCAGGATGAAGATATAGCGGATGGAAGCGCCCGAAGCACCCAGGGCCTTGAGCACGCCGATCTCCTCGTATCGCTCCCGCACCGCCCTTCTCAAGGTGTGGAAGATATTGAATCCCACCACAATAAATATCAGGCAAATCAGAACCATCATGAAAATCTTTTCCATCAGCAGGGCGCCGAAGAAGGCCCGGTTGAACTCCCGCCAGCTGCCGGCCCGCACCGTGCACAGGGTCTCCTCGATCCGCCGCAGAGCCTGGCGGTCCCGGAAACGGTCCTCAAGCTTCACCCCGTAGCGCAGTCCGGATTCCGCAGACATGAGCCCCGCCGCCGCGGTGTCCAGGGAGGTGAAGACCCAACCCAGGTCGATTTCGTAATACCCGCTCTTGAACAGACCGGTAACCAAAAAATTCCGTCTCATGGGGGAGAGACTCTCGAAACCCGCTCCCTCCAGGCTGATCAGGCTGATAGTGTCCCCGCACCGGACGCCCAGATGGCGGGCCAGCTCCGCGCCCACTACCATGGAGGCAGGTGAAGCGATGTCGAATTTTCCGGCGACTATCTCGACCTTCTCCCGGAAACCGGAATCCTGGGAGGCCGCATCAACGGGCAGTGCCCGTACCAGGCAGGCACGCTGGTCGCCGTATCTTCCCTCGGCGATCACCTGCAGCTCTGCGAAGGGAATGACAGCATCCACTTCCGGCAGGGCGCGCAGCTTCATCAGGTCGGCGTGCTCCAGTGGCCGGTCTTCTTCCGCCCTGATCTGCAGGTGATAGGAGCTGATCTCCAGGATGCTTTCAATAAAGCCCAGCTGAAAACCGTTCATCACCGCCAGAACGGTCGTCAGGGTCATCACACCCACGGCGATGCCCGACACGGCCAGCAAGGTGGAGGCGATGGCCCTGCTCTTGCGCTTGGCTCTGAAATAGCGCATTCCCACCAGGCGCACGAAGCCCGGATTCACTCGGCAAGCTCCCTTAAGTCCACCACCTGTCCTTCCTCGATGAGCTCCTCCCGGATGGGCCGGTCGTTTTGGTAGGTGACCCGCAAAAACAGCCCACCCTCCCGGTAAAACTCACTCACCCGCAGGCCCTCATCCTGGTAGATGATGACCTGTTTGAGCTGTCCCTTCAGTCGGTACTCCTCCCGGCTTAAGACACCCGAATCGGTGTAGGTGTAGAGGGTTTCCTCCAGCCCCCGGGAACCGCTTCGTAGCAGGCGCACCCTGCGGTCAGCCTCGTCATAGAAAATGGATTCCTCGATCCTCTCGCCGTCGCTGTAGAGGACCTGCTTCACCACCCTGCCCCGCTCATCCAGGACTTTGGAAACGATCCCGGGGGACACCCGTGGAGCACCGGCATCCGTCTCCTGGCCGGCGTAGCTGTACTGCTCCCGGCTGACCGGCTCGCCGTCCCGCCAGACCTCTTTACCAAGAAAGCGTCCCCGGCCGTCATAGCGGTAAAGGTACTCCTCACCTCCCCGGGAGGAGAGCTCCTCCGTAACCCTGCCCTCTTGACCCCGGAAGCTGAGCCTTAGGGGTTCCTCCGTTCCGACACGGCGCACTTCCAGCAGGCGCCCCTGCCCGGAAAGCCGGTAAAGGTCGGAGTAGAGAAGATTATCCTCCCCGTCATAGGTCTCCGCCGCCTCCAGGCCGCCTTCAGCGTAGCGGTAGACCACCCGCCGCGCAAGCTTGCCTGCGTCATCCTCGTAGGTGAGCTCCTCCACCGGCCGGCCGGCGGAATCGAAGCGCCGCATTTCCTTCAACCGGCCGCGGACATAGAGGCGTTCCTCCTTATCGGAGACTTCCCAGCGCTTGATCTCCTCCCCCCGGTAATAGAGCCTGCTGATCTCCAGGCCTCCCCCCACCGTCACCACGAGGACGAAATCCCCGGGCTCTTCCTCGAGATCCAGCTCCCGGAGGCGCAGGCCGAGCTCGTTGGATGTGAAGCTCATGTCCTCTTGCGGTAAAGGCGGCGTTGCCTGATCTTCCGCTGCCAGAACCCCTAAAAAGCCCGGCGGCAGGGTGAGGAGCAGGCAGAAAAACAACGCCGGCTTCATGCTGTCAGCAATCCCTCCAGAAAGAAATCCGCGTCGAAGGGCCTGAGGTCCTCCAGCTTCTCCCCCTGGCCCAGGAAGGCGAAGGGGATACCCAGCTGGCGGCAGATGGCCACGGCCACCCCGCCCTTGGCGGTGGAATCGTACTTGGCCATGACGATGGCGTCCACACCGACCGCCTCGTTGAACACCTCCGCCTGCTTCAGTGCGTTCTGTCCGGTGGTGGCGTCGATGACCAAAAGCTTCTGGTAATTACCGTCTCCGATCCGCCCCCGGATGATCTTGTCCACCTTCCCCAGCTCTTTGACCAGGTGGGCCTTGTTGTGCAGTCGTCCCGCCGTGTCCGCCAGTACCAGCTCGGCACCGCGGGCACGGGCGCTGCTCAGACTGTCGAAGATCACGGCCCCGGGATCGGCCCCCGAATCCTGGTGGATAACCGGCAGCTTCAGCCGCTCGCCCCACCTCAGGAGCTGGTCGATGGCCGCCGCCCGGTAGGTATCGGCGGCGCTGAGCAGGATCTCACTTACCTGCTCATGCCGCCGGTAAAACTCGGCCAGCTTGGCGATGGTGGTGGTCTTGCCCACGCCGTTCACTCCCAGCACCAAAAAAACGTTCAGCTCTCCCCGGACAAGCCGCGGCTGCTCTGTGCGCAGGGAGGCGCCCAGCAGGCGCTTGAGGACATCCAGGGTCCGATCCCTGTCCTTCGGTCCTCCCCGGCCGGCTTCCTTCTGCAGCTCCCCGACCACCTCCATGGCCAGAGCGGGGCCGATATCGGCCTCGATGAGGATTTCTTCCAGCTCTTCAAAGTAATCGGCATCCCGGCTCCCCGTGCCTAATAGCTCCTTGAGGCGCAGGGCCAGGTTTTTCTTGCGCATTTTGTTCCTCGCTCAGCCGGCGTTGCGGTCCGCCGACCGGATGTAATGTATGAGGTTTACCATCATATTCACGAAAAGGGAAGCACTCACCGCCAGCCCGGCCCAGTAGGCGTTGTAGAAGCTCCGGTTGGCTGACATCAGTTTTTCCCGGGTCTCCGGGAGACTGGCCTGGTCGTAGGCGTAGGCATAGTCCGCGGCGTAGCTGTAGCAGAGATAGGGGATGGGCAGGGAAAGCACGAACAGGCCCAGGGAGGCGTAAAACTTGTCCCTGCGCTGCGACTGCAGGCTCGAAGGCTCGACAGTATCGGGGGTGAGGGACACCGACAGCGTATCCGCCGTATCCTCTCCCAGATAGATGGAAAAATCGATAAATCCATCCTGCCGCAGCAGCAGCCTCTGCTGGTCGGCGGGGCGGCTGAGGATAAGCGGGGTGATCCCACGCCACTCGGAGCCTTCATACACCTCCGCCAGCGGGGGATCGGAGATCAGCAGAATCTTTTCGCCCGCTGCGGGACTCAGGATCAGATTCTCCTCCGCCCGCTCTCCGGCTGCGAGTACCACGCTCACGAGCTCTTCACTGTAGCCCCGGAGCCGGCCGCTCAGCTCTACGGCTCCCGGCTCCAGGTAGTCCAGCTCGGCAAAACCCTGCCCGATATAGCGGCCGTCGAGATAGAGGCGCGCCTCCTGCGGTTCTGCAGCAACCGTCAACGCGGCCCATGGCCGGCCCAAAATCACCGCCGCCAGGCCCCGGGCGGCTTCTTCGATCAACCCGGCGACCGCTTCCAGGCGCACGGCGTTGCGATAGCTGTAGAGCTCCTGTCTGAGCACGGCGTGGTAGGCGTGGAGCTCCAAATAGAGATAGTCATCCACCTCCTCGATCAGGCCCCAGACCAGAAGGTCGATACCCTCCTGGCGGGCCAGGTATAGGGGTGAATAGAGGGGAGCCTCTAAAAGCCGGCCGCCCCGTGTTCCGGTGACAATCTGTACGGGCTTGCCGGGTGCTAAAGCAACCGCCTCGGGGGGCAGGGCGCGCAGCGCACGGATGCGCAGCTCCACCTCCTCGATTTCGGCGTCCAGGGCGGCTTCCCGCTCCCGGCGGGCACGCCTGGACAGGGGGGAAAACAAAAGCTCGTCCCTGTCGCCGCGCAGCCCGGTCAGCTTTCGGGCCTCCTCCCGCACGGCTTCTTCCAGGATATGCCGGCGGTAGGCTGTTTGTTCTTCAGAACTGAAAACGTGGCTCTCCATGGCTTCGATCCGCTCCACCAGGAGCAGGGGAATGCTGGAGGTCAGATATTCGTTTCCCGGGCTTAAACCCAGCCCCCGGAGGGTGGAAAGCCCTATGACGTAGTCTTGAGCCTGGTCCGCCGGAATTTCGGGCAGCAAGCCGGGCTGCTCGGCTGCGGCCCCGGGCAGGGTTTGAAGCAGCACAAACAGCAGGCAGCCGGCGAGTCGTTTCATCAGTCGATATTCAGGGTTTGTTTGATGGCGGAAATCACCCGTTCCGCCCTCAGGGGCTTGACAATAAAATCCTTGGCCCCCAGCTGGATGGCCTGGACGATCAGGCGCTGCTGCCCCAACGCGGAGCACATGATCACCCTGGCCTCCGGATCGATCTCCAGGATCTTTTTCAGAGCGGTGATACCGTCCATCTTCGGCATGGTGACGTCCAGTATCACCACGTCCGGCCGCTTGTCCTGGAAAGCCTCGATGGCTTCCAGGCCGTTGGAGGCCTCCCCCACGACCCGGAACCCGGCCTTTTCGATCAGCTCCCTTAAGACCATCTTGATAAACTTGAGGTCGTCCACTATCAGGATATTGATTCCCACTTGTCCTCTTCCTACCAGACCATGCGCAGGTAAGCCTCTATAAACGGGTCCACCTCTCCGTCCATGACCGCCTGGATATTGCCGGTTTCATGTTTGGTGCGATGGTCCTTGACCATGGAGTAGGGATGAAAAACATAGGACCGGATCTGATTGCCCCAGGCAATTTCCTTCTTTTCCTGCTCCAGTTTCTGCCGCTCCTTGTCCTGCTCCCGCCTGTAGTGCTCGTAGAGCCTGGAACGCAGAACCGCCATGGCCATGGCCTTGTTCTTGTGCTGGCTGCGCTCGTTCTGGCACTGCACCACGATCCCGGTAGGGAAATGGGTGATCCGTACGGCGGAGTCGGTCTTGTTGACATGCTGCCCCCCGGCGCCGGCCGAGCGGTAGGTGTCCACCCGGATATCCTCCAGTCTGATTTCCACAGCGATGGAGTCGTCCAGCACCGGTGAACAGGAGAGAGAGGCGAAGGAAGTATGCCGCCGGGAAGAAGAGTCGAAAGGTGATATGCGTACCAGGCGGTGAATGCCGGTCTCCGCTTTCAGGAACCCGTAGGCGTACTCCCCCTTCACTTCCATGGTAACGGACTTGATGCCGCCCTCCGCTTCCATGAGATCGATGATCTCGCATTTATATGCGTGCTCCTCCGCCCAGCGGGTGTACATGCGCAGCAGCATGCTCACCCAGTCACAGGCCTCGGTACCCCCCGCGCCGGAGTGGATGGTCAGGAAGGCGGAGGCGTCGTCATTCTCCTGGCCCAGCAGGCTGAGGAGATTCAGGTCCTCATATTTTTTTTCCAGGCTCTCAAGCTCGCCTGCGATGTCGCCTTCCAGGGAAGAGTCATTTTCCGTCAGGGCCAGCTCATAGAGATCGGCAAAGTCCCCGAAAGCGGCGACCAGCGTCTCCCAGGGCTCATATTTGCTGCGCAGGCGGTTGAGCTGGGTCAGGACGGCCTCGGCATCCTCCCGGTTCTGCCAGAAATCGGGAGCCGCGGTTTTCGCGCTGACCGCTTCTATTTCGCGCTTCATCACCTCGGGGTCAAAGATGCCTCCAGGATCTGTCAATTTTCTCCTTGAGGCTGTCTATGCGGTTTTGGAGTTCGGTAAGCATGTTTCTGTTCCTTTTATCCCCTCAGGCACGTACGGTAAGCTTTCGCCATTTTTTCTCTTTTAATGACGTGATAACCAGGGTATTATTCATTGGGTATTGATAGATCCGCAGGCTATCGTAGGAGTCGGTGTGTCTGTCCAGATCCCGCTTCAGGCGGATCAGCTGGTTCTCGTTGATGGTCGGGGACTCGTAGAGTCCCTTGAAAGCTCGGTTGAATCCGTATTGGAGGAGTATGCTATGGATTTTCTTCTCGTGATCTTCGTTACCGAGATCACAGGCTATGGCTACCAGCATTTGAAACCAGTGTAAAGATATAGGGTTTTTATGTCAAATGTTCTTTGTATAGGCCGATGAGAGTAAGTGTATGAAAAGACTCATGGCGATCTACCTCTTCCTGCCGCTGATGCTGGTCCAGGGTGAGACCAGAACCGAGGTTTTCGCACCCTTTGTCTCCAGGTTGCAGGCCCAACCCCAGGAATCCAGCATTCTCCTGACCTGGAAGGAGTCCAGGGATGTCCAGGGCCCGCGGCATATCTACCGGCACACCGAGGAAATCAACCAGGACAACTTCTCATCCGCCGTCTATCTCGGCAAGCTGCCCGCGGACGTCAACGCCTACGAGGACCTGCCGGCGGGCCGGGAAAGCTACTTCTATGCCGTGCTGCTGGAGGACCCGGGGGGGAAGGTCTATGAGATATTCATCCCCTTCCGAAACATCACCAGCCGGGGGGTGGCCGTCCAGACCCTGCCCCCGGAAGAGGTGCTGGCAGCCGAAGTCACGGGGCTGCGGGCGAAGGTGGAAGGCGACGGGATTCAGCTGGAGTTCAAGGTTTCCAAGCCCGACCGGGAGCTGCTGCTCTTCCGCTCCGATTCGCCCCTGACCGGTCCGCAGGATCTGCTGGGAGCCAAGCACCCCCGGGTGCTGGAGAAAAACTCAAAAACCGTCCTGGACTACCCCATCCCGGGGGTGGACGTTTTCTACGCCGTCGTGGACGCCGGCCTCTATAAAATCGGTAAAACCGTCCTCGTTCCGGGGGCGAACTCCCTCACTGTTCCGGTGCGCCTGCCCGCCGGAAACGGCCGGGTGGGACTGCCCGCCGTGGGCCCCACCATGCGGCCCACCCCCCTGCCCTATCTTTTGCTCACCTCCGGGGTGGAATCCGGCCGGGAGCTCAGCATGACGCCCTCTTTCCTGCTGCCCCGGGACCGGCAGCCTCTCCAGCAGGCGACCTCCGCCGCTCTGACCAATCTACTGACCGCTTTGCCCGAGCTGAGCGTCGGCTCCAAACAGGTGGAGCTTTTAGCAGCAGATCGGGCGGGCGGCGACCGGAAAGCGCAATTGCCGGGGGAGCCGGTACTGCAGGCGATCCTCTCGGATCAACTCGTTCCCGGGGATTATGAAAGCGCCGCCGCTCAACTCAAAAGTTTCCTGAGCATCCCCCGCCCCTGGAACCTGGAGAGTCGGGCCCGTTTCTACCTCGGCCAGGCCTACTACTTCCAGGTCCGCTACAGCGAAGCTTTTTTTGAATTCCTGTCCGCCCGGGAAGCGCATTTTACGGAAGCCCAGCCCTGGCTCGATGCCTGTCTTTTTCGCTTGGGAGAGGCCGGGAAGTAAGAAGGTCTTAAGGCGTACCTTAAGAAGGTGCCTTTTCCAGGCTCAATGATATCCGCAGCTTCCACTGCCCGCCCGGCTCCAGCTTGAATCGCCAGATAGGCAGCAGGCAGGTGGACTGGTAAAGCTTCTCCGCTCCACCGGGGAGGGGTGAGGTTTCCACCGGCAGGCTCCAGAGGCCGAAGCCCATATCCGCTTCGAAGCCAATCAGCACCCTGTTGCGGCTGTCATTGATCTTGAAGGCCTGCAGGGCTTTCGACTCGTGCCGCTCGTTGCCAATCTCGAAACAACCGCCCACAGCCTCCCCGCAATCGGCCTGAGCAGTACCGGGCGCCTGGAAACCGAACAGGCGGTGACTGTCCGTATTCCTCCCCGCCAGGGCGAAATTCATTTCCATGCCGTACCAGAGCTCCTGGGCATGATCAGCCGGGTTACTGACCACAAGCTGCAGGACGAGTGAGGATTTACGGAACCGGTAGTGC
>Ga0272441_10008503_pt1 | contig 16233 bp, 14 predicted proteins | sample SSMProp6N_FD_193582 | JGI IMG/M metagenome (GOLD analysis project Ga0272441, IMG submission 193582) | Marine sediment archaeal communities from Little Sippewissett salt marsh, Falmouth, MA, United States - SSM-Prop-6N | ecosystem: Environmental > Aquatic > Marine > Wetlands > Sediment ... | reverse complement strand
CGCAGGCCAAGGCTCACGTCGCCAGCTTCGCCCCGCCGGACAAGACGGCCGCCGACTACAAGGGCGCCATCGGCGTGACGCCCGACGGCATCGAGGGCGTGGACATCACCGTGCCGGTGTACCGCTTCAGCGAGACGCACCTCGTCGCCGACAGCCGCGTCACGAACGAGTACAAGGGCAAGCTCTTCCGCCTGACCGGCAAGACGAACGACGGCGCCTGGGGCGGCTTTGCTGAGGGCGAGGTGCTGTTCCTGGGCGCGTCCGGGTCGAAACGCGGCCGCGGCGACTGGGAGATCACCTTCAGCTTCGCGGCCAGCCCCAACGCCACGGGTCTGACCGTCGGCGACATCTCCGACATCGACAAGAAGGGCTGGGAGTACCTCTGGGTCGAGTACGCCGAGTCGGTTGACGAAGCGGCCAACCCCAAGCGCCTGGTCAAGCGGCCCGTGGCCGTGCACGTCGAGCGGGTGTACGACGCGGGCGACTTCGCCGACCTTGAACCGCCCGAGGCGCCGGAGTAGGCCATGGCCAATCAGGTGCCAAAGGTCAAGCGCGGGCAGAAGTTCAGCTTCCGGGCCGAGCACTGGAACGCCTTCGCCGATGCCGCGAACGCCCACGTGGCCCGCCAGTTCGGCCGGCCGGGCGGGGAGCTGCGCTTCGGCGCCAGTGCGATCACGGTCCCCGTGAAGAACGCCAGTTACGCCGACCGCAACCGCTTCGCCGTGTTGGGCATCGAGGATGTGCTGTTCGACCCTACCGACGACGAGGACGCCTTCCTCCGCGAGCCGTTCGCCTTCGAAGGCCGCACACCCGACGAGGACAAGCACGCCGGGCAGTTCGTCATCCTCGCCGAGCCCATCGCCGGCCAGAAGATCGGTCGCGCATACATCCAGGGCCTAACACCCGTGAAGATCGAGGTCACCGACGAGGCCCACACCTACGCCGACGTGCTCGACGGAAGCGTCGCGAAGCTGGCCTCCCGACAGCACGGCGCGGCGCGGGTCCTCTGGAAGCAGCCCGGCGTCGGCGAACGATGGGCTGTCGTTCTTCTCGGCGTTGCACCCTGGCGCCCGGCCGACCCGGCCGAATACGAGGTCCTCCAAGCCCAGGGCACCGGCGAAGGCGTCAAAGAGGTCTGGGACTTCGTCCGGATGCACGGCAACCCGCCGTCTTGATAGAGGACACTGCTGATGGGATGGACGGGCCTGCCTGCCGACGCCGCGACCGACTGGACGCACATCGAGTTCATTCGCCAGTTCGCCGACGCGCTCAATGAGCGGTACATGGCCGCGTACGGCCGCGAGAAGACCTGGCGAGACTACCTCGACAACCCCTACGCCGCCAACGGCTGGCTCGATGGCTGGCAGAACAGCCCGCCCGCCAGCCCCGCCAACGGTGCCCAATACGCCACGGCCGACGCCCCGACCGGCGCGTGGGCGGGCCACCCCAACACACTCGCGACCTGGCACGCCGGCGACCCCGGCTATTGGAGCTTCGGCGGGTACAACTACGGCGGCTACGAGCTGCCCGACGGGCGGATCATCTGGCGGACGGGCGGCCAGTGGCGCGAAGGCGGGCACTGGTACCGCGTAGTGGTCGCCTCGCACGACGTGAAGGCCGCGGCCCGCCGGCCGCCCGACGATGCCCAGCTCGGCGACACCTTCGCGATCCTCGCCGCCGACCCGGAAAGCGAGTGGGCCGGCCACAGCCACACGCTGGCGACGAAGACCGCCGGCGGCTGGGACTTCGCCACGCCGGGGACGTACTGCACGATCCACGCGGACAACGGATTGCTCCTGACCTACAACGATGAGATTCCCCGCTGGCAGGGCTGGCAGGTTCAGAGCGCCAGCCCGTACAACAATTACCACTATGCCCAGACGACGTGGGCGATGTTCCAGGCCCACGCCGAGCAGCTCGCGGGGGGAGGGAAGTACGTCAACACGGTGGACTACCCCGACGCCGATGACATCGACGGCACCCTCGCGTCGATCCCGATGATGAGCCTGAACCGCGCCCGCGCCGCGGCCGGGCTGCGGGCGGTGGACGAGGTCCTCACCGGCCACGGCTTCGCGCCCCCCTACAGCCCCGGTTACGCCCACGTCGGCGAGCGGTTCGCCGTCATGTGGGCGCCGACAGGTGACTGGGCCGGCCACGCGAACCAGATCGCCGAATGCGTCTACGACCCCGACGGCGATCCCGCGTACTACTACTGGGCGTTCGAGACGCCGAGCGAGGGGCACACCGTCCAGGTCAATGCCACCGGCGGCACAGGCCAATGGACGCCGCCCGGCAACAGCTACCCCATGCGGGACATCGAGGCCACGCTCGTCATGCAGGCTGGCCGCTGGGAGAACTACCCCGCCGGCTTCACCCGCCGCTTCCCGCGGGAGATCGCCGCGATCGGCGCCCCGGGCGTCGCCGGGCAGAAGGCCCGGTACTGGTCACGCGTAGCCGACGACTGGTGGCGCTACCTCATCGCGGCCGAGCCGCCCCGGACCGATCCACCAGCCGAGCCCAACACGTCGGACGTGTACCTCGTCTCCGCCGGCGCCACGGGCGACTGGGAGGGCATGGGCGGCCTTCGTGCCCGGTGGAACGGCTCATACTGGGTCTACGGCGGCGAAGGCTCGGACCACTACCAGGCCCACCGGATCGCCGGCACGCAGACGGCGTACATGGCCCTGCCGCGGGAGACGGGCTTCCGATACCCGTCGCCGTCGTACCACAATAACGGGTCGCTCGCGACGTGGGCGAAGGTGTGGAACTACCTCGTCGACGGCATCCTCGTGAAGCCCCCGGCCAGCCCGACCGACGGTTTCCACTACGCCGTCGCCTTCGGCGCGACGGGCGACTGGGAGGGCCAGGACGGCAAGGTGGCCCGCTGGGACGAAGACCCCGGCGAATGGACCTTCCTCGATGCCCCTGAGGGCACCGTCGTCCGCGTGCACCCGGGCCTCCAGGGCTCAAGCTGGCGGATGTACATCGGCCGCGACCACCTCCGCACCGCCGACGACTGGGCGAACCTCAGCGGCAAGCTGATGGAGCACGACGGCACCGCCTGGCAGCTCGCCGCCGATCAAGCCGCCAGGCCCGACCTCGTGACCACCCACGGCCGCGCCCGCCACGGCGACTTCATCGGCCCGTGGGTCTTCAACGAGCTCCACGCCGCGATCGGCCTGCTGAAGAAGACCCGCCACGTCTGCACCTTCGGCCAGGGCCCCGACCCCGACGCGATCCTCCGCCGTTCGTGGTTCCCAGGCGGCTCGCTCTGGTGGGAGGCCAGCTCGTGGGAGTCCGGCTGGGGGCCCTACGAGGGCTCGGACGCCGACGGCTACGCCTGGCGCGGCAGCCCGTGGGGCCGCGTCACCGGCCTACACCCCGGCATGTTCGCAACGATGGAGTGGTTCTTCGTCCCGACGGAGCCGTGGTACGAGGAGACCTTCCACGACTTCGGCGAAGGATGGGTCGAGGACAAGCAGAACCTCTGGCGCACCGACTGGCACGTGCCGACCGCCGACCCGCACTACAGCGCCGACCGCTTCGGCGCCCTCGACCGCCCAACCGAGTTCCCCCTCGCCGGCACCTGGGGCTACGAGGCCTCCTACGCCACCTGGTACGCCGTCGCGGCGTGGAACTTTGAACATGGGTGATAGCAGCACCCAAGCACCACACGTCAGCTGCCCGATGGTGCCATGTATCTGGTGGTCGGCTCCACGTGCCCGTGAGCGCCGCATGGGGCTGCCGGCACGAGCGGACTGCCTCACCGTCCCCCTGCCGCCACCATGCCGTTTCATGCCATTGTCGGTCGGCAGATTCAGGTTCTCTTCAGCCTAGAGGCGTCACAATAAAACACCGTGAACCATAGACACCACCGACATATGGGCACGGGGGTTGGTAGAGCCACTGGCGTGCTGTTTGCGATCACCGTTCCGTTCACGGCGATGCTGGGTTGCGCCGTTACCCAGCCACAAGATGCGCCGGCACCCGAGATCGTGGGCTCTGAGCCTCGAACGGGGAGGGAATACTCCCTATATGTGCCGGCCGGGTATGATGCAGGCAGAAAATGGCCGCTCGTGATCACGCTGCACGGGACGTTTCTCTTTGATGGGCACCGGGACCAGATTCGGGAATGGAAGATGCTCGCCGAGGAGAACGGGTTCATCGCGGCGGCCCCAAGGCTCAGAAGCACGCAGGGGATACTGCCCCGGATCGGCTCTCTGTGGTATGAGGACCTGGCGGCGGATGAGAAGACCATCCTGGCCCTGCTGGATCTGCTCGAAGCCCGCTACGCCATCGACGCCAACAACGTACTGCTCACGGGGTTCTCTTCAGGCGGGTATCCCATGTACTGGACGGGACTTCGGAACCCAGGCCAGTTCAGCATGCTCGTCGCTCGGGCAGGCAACTGCGATACAGGAATGTTGGACAGAATCCGCTTGGGTCCTGGCGCCCAGAAGTTGCCAGTGGCCATGATCTACGGCACCACCGACCTGTGGATGTTGCGTAACCAGACGTTCGAAGCGTACGAGTACTTGACCCAGCACGGCGTTCCCGCGTCGATAAAGCCTGTGGGCGGGGGCCACTGGCGGCATCCAGAGGTGGCCTGCGCACTGTGGCGCGCACGATGCTGGCAAGCTGCGCCGCCGGCTCACAAAGCCTTCGACGTCGACGCACTTATTCCCCTCGAGGCTCCCCCCGCCAAGAGCACGCCTGTAGCCAAACCCAGAGCAACGCCGACACCTCAGACGCCTCGCGCCTTGTCTCGTCCCGCCGAGCAAGCTGGCCGGAAGTACGTCACCCCTTCCGCAGGGGATGTCGCACCCACGAGGTGGCACACCATCCGGCGAGGCGAGACATACTGGTCACTGGCTGAGCGGTACTTCGGATCAGGGCGGCGATGGAAGGAGATTGCCGATGCGAATCCAGCCCTGAACAGCAGCGGTCTCCGTGTCGGCCAGAGGGTTGCTATCCCCAAGCGAGGCCAGTGAACGGCCAGAAGGCACGGCACCGAGCCATGATTCAGCTTCGCTTCAGGCCCTGCATGGCAGAATGGCAGTATGACTACACGAGGAATCGCAAGGAACGCCTGGGTCAACCGGTGGGCTCTGCTCTCCGGGGTGATCCTGGCCACAGCGGCAACGGGCCTGGCCCGATGGCTGCACGAGTGGCCGGTGCATCACTTCGGCGTAGTTGTGCCCGGCGCTGTCTATCGCGGCGGCCAGCCCCGTGGCGAGCAGTGGCATCGGCTTGCCGAGCATTACGGAATCAGGGCGGTCATTGATTTACGGGAAGACCGTCCTCGGGCCGACTGGCAGATCGAGGAGGTCAGCTTCTGTGCCCGCGCGGGCGTGCGTTACGTCAAGGTGCCCATTGGCCCCGACCACCTGACCGAGGAGGAACTGGACAACATCATGACGGTGATGACGGACCCGAGCTGCCAGCCCCTGCTGGTTCACTGCGAACACGGCAGTTCCCGCACGGGCGTGGTGATCGCTGCGTACCGCATGGTGGTCCAGGGCTGGGGGCTGGAGGCGGCGCTGAAGGACTCGTACCGGTACCGCAGGCCGATGAACCCCGGGTACACCGCCTACCTGAAGCAGCTTGCCGCCGAAGAGGGCCGTGGCCCGACGCTCGCTTCCCATAAGCACGGCGCGGCAGGCCATGGTATCATGAGGGACCAAGCCCACGGAGAGTGACGCCGACATGCGTGTGCTGATCGTCGAGGACGAAGTCCGCCTTGCCCGAAACGTGGCCGCCGTGCTCCACGCCAAGTGCGGGTACGCGGTGGACATCTCAACCGACGGCGAGGACGGGCGCCATATGGCCCTGACGAACCCCTATGATCTGGTCATCCTCGACCTGATGCTGCCCAAGGTCGGGGGGATGGCCATCCTCCGCGACCTTCGGGCCGCGGGGGCTGGCGTGCCCGTGCTGATCCTGACAGCGCGGGACGCCACCGAGGAAGTCGTTGAGGGTCTGGAGACCGGCAGCGATGACTACCTCACCAAGCCCTTTGAGATGGCCGAGCTGGTGGCGCGTTGCAGGGCGCTCATCCGCCGCGGCTACGAGTGTCCGAGCCCCGTAGTCCGGGTTGGCTCCCTGGCCGTGGACACTCGCGCCCGCAGTGCGCGAACAGACGGGGTACCCGTTGACCTGACGGCCATGGAGTACCGCGTGCTGGAGTACCTCGCCCTTCGATTGAACGAGGTCGTTTCCAAAGAGGAGATCCTCGACCACCTCTACGACTTTGACGCTGAGCGGTTCTCCAACGTGGTGGAGGTGTATATCTCCGCCTTGCGGAAGAAACTGGGCAGCGCGCGGGCAGGTGTGACGATCAAGACATTCCGAGGTCTGGGCTACCGCTTGGGGGCCAGCGAGACGTGATTCGCATGTCGTTGAGATCCCGGCTCCTGCTTGTCTCCGCAGCCCTCGTCGCTGGGGCGACGCTGGTTATTGGCGGCGTAGCCTATCACGAGTACGGCGAAGGGGTCATGCGGAGCCTCGACCAGACGCTTCGGGCAAAGGCCAACGGCATCTTTGCGGCGCTCGATGACGACGAAGACCTGGACGTCCTGAAACGGGAGGCCGATGCCATCGCCGCCGTCCGCAAGAGCGAACGCTCGCCTATGTACCGCGTCTGGGTCGATGGGGCGCCAGGCGACCTGATCGCGAGCGATCCGCCGGGTAGCGATCGTGGCCGGTGGCTGCGGGAAATGGCAGGCAGGGACATTCCGGACGCCAACTCCGGGCGGTACGCGGAGGTCGGCGAGCATCGCAACGAGTTCCGCGCCCTGTGGGGGCGCCGGAAGTTGAACTCGCGGCAGGTGTGCAACGTCATCGTCGCCGAGTCCATTCACTACGCGTTGCACGAAATCGACGAGTTCCGCAACGTCCTCCTCACCGTCGCCGGGGTCGTCGGGGTCGCCATGCTGGCGATCGCCGCCCTGGCCGTTCGCCGCGCACTGCGCCCGATCCAGGTCGTGGCCGAACGTCTGGATCGCGTGACGTATCGAGACATGGACGCCGATGCCTTAAGGGACTCCCCCGGCCCGCCCGAGCTCCGTCCTTTCATCCAGTCCACGGCGAGGATGCTCGACCGCCTACGACGGGCCTTCGAGACCCAGGAGCAGTTCATCGCCGACGCCTCTCACGAACTTCGCACGCCGCTGGCCGTGGCGAAGACCTCCCTCCAAGCTGCCACAATCAAGGGCGGATCGGCGCGCGATCTCCAGCAGGCCATCGCGGAAGCTCTGGAGGATCTCGACCGCGTACAGCATGTAAGCGAGCAACTGCTGCAGCTGGCCCGTCTCGGCCGCGAACCGACCACCCAGGAGGCAGAGGAGAGCATCGAGCTCAGGCCTTTCCTTGCTGACCTGGCGGAACGTTACGACGACCTCGCCGCTCGGGGCGAGGGGAAGGTCGTGCTCGCGGACGTGCCCGAGGTGACAGTGCCGGGCCGCAGCACGGAACTGAACAGCCTCTTCGGCAACCTGATCGAGAACGCGATCGTACACGGCCCACCGTCCGGCACGGTGACCATTCGGGCAACGGCAGACGACGGCGCCATCACCGTCTGCGTACACGACGAGGGGGGCGCCATTGCTCCCGAGGAACTGCCGCACCTGTTTGACCGCTTCTATAGGACGGACCGATCCCGGAGCCGTCGGACCGGGGGGACGGGCCTGGGACTGGCGATAGCCCGAGAGATCGCTCTGCACCATCGGGGGAAGATCTGGATGGAGTCCTCGCCGGATACGGGCACGCAAGTCTTCGTGCGTCTGCCCCGACGCCCGGCAGGCCCGGCGAACGCCGCCTCGTGACCGAGGTCGCCGCCGATTGGCTGGCCGGAACGTGCCTGGCAGAATCGCACCGCTTTGCAGGGGGATTAAGCTTCGCTTCAGCCCTCCTCTCCTAGACTGCCACCCAGCGGCTCGGGCCCCGCGCCAACGTGCAGGATCAAGCGGATACGGCTGGACGCCCCTGGTGCCGCACCCGGTCTGGCCAACCGCCCGCGCTCGGCAAGGAGAAACGGATGAAAGGTCGCCTCTGGTTCAAGACACGAGGGCTCCTGATGTTGCCACCCGTTGCTGCAATGCTGTTATGCACGTGGGGAGAGACGGAGTGGGACGCGGTGTTGTGGCCGGTAGGGATCTCCGTCTTCGCCGTGGGGTTGTTCCTGCGGTTCTGGGCGCAACTCCACCTGCGATATCGCCTGAGCGTCAAGACCCAACTCACCACCACCGGGCCGTATCGGTACACCCGCAACCCCATCTACATCGGCAACACGCTCATCCTGGTTGCCCTGTGCGTTATGTCGGAGCTGCTCTGGCTGTGCCCCCTCGTCTTGGGGTACTGCGCCCTCATATATAGCTTATCGGTCCGGTACGAGGAACGTCACCTTTCGGCCAAGTACGGGCAGGCGTACCTGGACTACCAGGCGAGCGTTCCGCGTTGGCTTCCCGCTCGGCGTGTCCCTCGGCCGAGAGGGGAAGCTGCGGTCTGCAGCGATGCCTGGTTGGCCTTCCTCTGCGAGGCACACAACCTGCTTCTCCTGATCTTGCCCCTGGCCAAGGAAGGGATCGCGTGAGCGTGAGCCGCCTGACGGTAGAGGCAGATGCCGCCTCGTTGAGGGCCGAGAACGGCCTCGCCGGCGCCCCGGAGCCTGGCGCTCTGGCCCGTCCCGAACCGGGAACGGGTGCGTGCATTCTCCTCCTGCTGGGGCTCTGCGCCCTGCTGTTCCTACCAAACACCTCGTCGCTGCCTTTGGCCGATCCCGACGAGGCACGTAGCGGCTTGGTCGTGCGGCACATGCTCCGAACGGGGGACTGGATCACCCCTCACGTGGGCGGACGTGCGTTCATGGACAAGCCGGCGCCGTACTTCTGGCTGGCCGCGGTTGGGACGATGCTGACCGACGATGTCGAACTCGGGGGCAGGGCGGTCTCCGCCGTCTTCGGGGGGATGGCGGTCCTGGTCACCTTTGCCTTCGCTCGATCCGTGGGCGGCAACCGGGCCGGCCTGTTGGCGGGGGCGATTCTGGCGACAGCCCCCGGCCCGCTCACCGTGGCTCGGCTCTACCGCATGGACATGCCTCTCGTTGCCCTGATGTGGGCCGCCCTGTGGTGGTTCTGGCGGTACGAGAGGCTCGAGAATCGCTCCAGGGGGGACTCACGGAAACAATGGCTCGGCTTCTATGCGCTGGCGGCCGGGGCCACGCTGGTGAAGGGCCCCGTCGGACTTGGCCTCCCCAGCCTTGTGGTTGGCGTCTACCTCCTGCTGTCGGGGCGCCCCAAGCGGATCCGCGAGTTCTTGCACGCGCCCGCCATGACGCTCTACGTGCTCATTGCAGCTCCGTGGTATGTCGTGATCTACATACGACAACCGCAGTATGCCTACGAGTTCTTCGTCGTGCAGAACCTCGTCCGGTACGCTGGACGAGCCATGGACGACAAGACCTTCCCCGCGATCTACTACGTTGCCATCATCCTTGGGTGCATGATGCCCTGGACGATCTACCTCCCGGGGGCATTGGCTCGTACCTTCCCCCGGCGATGGAAAGACAGGGCCCGCGACCCGGCCATGCTCTTCGGCTGGCTGGCAGTGCTCGTGCCGTTGGCGTTCTTCATGGCGGGACGGACAAGACTGGCTGTATACATCCTGCCCGTCGCCCCCCCTCTCGCCGCGATGCTCGCGATCCCCGCCGCACGTTGGGTGACTTCTCACCACCCCGACCAGCTCTACAAAGTCGGCACGGTGGCCGTGCGGGTCGCCGTGGTGATGATAGCCCTCGCCCTCGGGGGCTTCGAGTTGTACATGAGGTGGCTGGACGCGTGGATCGTCCTGCCCCTGGCGGGTGCCCTCGTTGCGGTGGCCTTCATGACGCTCTCCCTGAAGCACGCCCGTCGGGGGGCGTACTTCGCCTGGGCAACGGCGGGCGCGACCGCCATGCTCTTCTTCGCCGCGACCCACACGGCCGACCGCATGTACGCGTATAGAAGCATGGCTCCTCTTGGTCGCGTTGCCCGGGCAAGGGCGGGTGACGGTACCCTCCTCTGCTACTTCGGCAAGCGCCGGCACTCGTTCGCGCTGTACGCCAACCGAACGGAGGTCAGGCGTTTCTGCCGCGACGTGGAGGCCGACCAAGCCGAGCTGACGCGGCTACTTCAGTCGGGCCGGCCCGTCTGGTGCCTCGTCCAGGACCATCGCGCGTTTCGTCAGCTCCAAGCGGCTGTCGACCGTCCACTGACTGTCCTCGGGACCAACGGCGAGTACCGCTTGGTCACGAACGAAGGGGTACCACCCGGCACGCGGCCCGCGCCGCCGGAGGGCAAGCCGTGAGGACGCCTGCGGGACGACGCCCTTCCCCTGTGCCCGGGGCGCTGTGGCTTCTGGCGGCGCTGCCCTTGGGGTGTTCGGCGCGAGACGTGACCACAGCCACGCCGCCCGCCGTCGGTCGGTTCACGTCCGCCCCTGAGCATGTCCCCGATGTGCAGGCCTACGCCAAGGTCTCCGATGTCCTCTGCCGCGGCGCACAGCCTTCCCAAGAGGGCTTCGCTGAGCTGAGGCGCCGGGGGGTCAGGACCGTCATCTCCCTTCGCGTGTTCGACCAAGACCGCGCGCTGCTGAGTGGCCTGGGCTTGCGCTACCGTCACATCTCCTTCAAGGTATTCCACCCCGAGGATGAGGATGTCCTGGCCTTCCTGAAGATCGTCACGGACCCGGCCAACCGGCCGGTGTTCGTGCACTGCCGCGACGGCGTGGACCGCACCGGAATGATGGTGGCGGTGTATCGGATCATCGTCCAGGGCTGGTCGAAGGCCAACGCCGTCTCGGAGATGAGACGAATGGGCTTCAGGGAGATCAACTGGCCTATCGAGCAGTACTTGGACCGAATGGACGCGGCAGCGCTGAAGCGGGAATTGGCCAAGCTGGCGTCGCCGCCGGTGAACGTGGTCCCCTGACCTTCGGTTGCGGCGCAGCCGGGAGGGCGCTACCCCGGCCAATATCTGCTCGGCTTCAGCTTCTCTTCATGTTCGGGGTGTATCCTCTTCGTATACTCTGAATCTCGGAGTCGGTACGCCCAGGGCATGTCGTACGGAGATCGACAATGAAACGTATGCATTGGGTCCTCATCGTGGCGGGTGTTTCCCTGTGCGTGGCCTTCGTGGTCCCCACGTTTGCCGGGACGCGCAAGAAGACGGAGAAGAACGTCACCATCGACCAGGTCCCGGATGCGGTGAAAGCCACCATCCTCAAGGAAGCCGGCGACAACAAGATCGAGGAGATCGAGGAGGTCAGCGTCGACGGGAAGGTCGTCTTCTACGAGGCCGAATGGAAGGCGGGCGGCAAGGAGATCGAGATCAAGGTCGCCCCGGACGGCAGGCTGCTCAAGAAGGAAATCGAGGACGAGGACGACGACGATTGATCGGACGTCGTGATGGCAAGGTTCGGAGCTGTGATCTGGCCCGGCCTGCCCCTTCGGGCGGGGGCCAGCGGCCGTGTCCCCTAAGGCGTCGGGACGGGACACGAAAGTCGCACACGCCGGGTATCCTGCGTCCTGACGCTAGGGGAGCGGGTATGGCACGGGTGGCGATGATCGGCATTCTGTTGGGGGTTGCCTGGCTGAATTCCGCCGGCGGCCAAGAAGCGGGCTCGCCCGGCAGGCGGTCCAGCGCCGTGATCCGTGTGCCGGCTGACAAGCGGACGATCCAGGCGGCCATTGACGCCGCCCGCAAGGGCGACACCGTGCTGGTCGCGCCGGGCGAGTACCCCGGCCGGATCCGCCTGCACGGCAAGTCGATCACGCTGGCTTCGCACTTCCTGAACAGCGGCAAGACCGATGACGTGGCACGGACAGTGCTCGGCGCGACGAAGCCGGGCGGGGCGGTCATCAAGGTCGAGCCGGACTGCGGGCCAAACACGCGGATCATCGGATTCACGATCCAGGGCGGCAGCGACGGCATCGCCTGCCACGCGCGGATCCAGATCCTGAACAACCACATCCGCAAGTGCGGCGACGGGATCGACTACGAGGACGTCAGCGGCGGGCTCTGCCGAGGCAACCTCTTCGAGGCCAACAGCGACGACGGGATCGACCTGGACGGCGATTGCGACGTTGTCGTCGAGCACAACGTCATTCGCGACAACCACGACGACGGCATCGAGATCCGCTTCCACGCACGCCGCGGGCGGGGCACGATCAATATCGTCGTCCGCGACAATGTCATCTCCGGCAACGGGGAGGACGGCATCCAGGTGATCAAGCACGACGGGCCCGATTGCCGCGTGCTCAGGATCGAGCGGAACCTGATTCGCCGGACGAAGATGGCCGCGATCGGCTGCATGGACAAAGGCAACACGCGCGAGGACTACAAGGGCGCGCCCATCGGCGACCGTATCTACGTTGTCAATAACACGATGCTGGACAACCACTATGGCTTGACCGGCGGGGCCAACCTGGTCGCCATCAATAACATCTTCGCGGGAACGAAGAACGTGGCGGCCAGGAACGTGGCCGGCCGGTCGATCATGGTGCGGAACCTCTTCTGGCGGAATGGGACCAACCTGGATCGCTGTAACGCCGAGAAAGCCACCATGCTGCTGGTCGATCCCCGCCTGGACGCCGACGGCCGACCGCAACGCGGCAGCCCCTGTATTGACGCTGGCAAGGCCACGCTCGAGCGTGATGGGCAGGAAGTCCTGCGGATCGAGAAAAAGGCCTACGCCGGCAAAGCCCCCGACCTAGGCGCCTTCGAGACCGACCTGCCGTCCGCTCCGACCAGCACGGGGCGATGAGAGCCGCCAGAAAGCGCGCTGTCCGACCAGAGCCGAGCAGCGCTGTCTTCATTCCGTCGTCAGGCCTGGTCCGGAATCCCGCCCTTCGCTCGAGCTCAGGGGTGATCAAGCCGCTCGACGATAGGAGTGCTTGAGCAGCCCCCTGGGCCAGCGCTGACACCGAACGCTTTGGGCCTCAATCCCGACGGTCCGGAGAGGCAAGTCCTGGCCAGTGCCCATTGATCTGTTGCCGACTCCTGGCGGGTCTTGGACTGCCCGGTGACACGTGAGGTCGGGGCACGGACCGGTTCCGGGCGAGAAGCAGGTGCGTCCGGATGGCGTGGCGACCGGCGGATGTGCGGTTCCAGAGGAGTGCGCCGGTCCTCATCCTCGGGGCTGTCAGTCCACGTGATGAGGAAGACCATCGCAAGAACAAGCACGATGATGAACGCGATTTCAAGGACGTCGCGCAAGATGGCGCGTCTCCTGACCGAACACAAGCACCATCGCTTGATTCCAGCCTCGAATTCCTGATGTTACCCGATGGAACCCCAAGCCAACCTGAATTCGCCGCACGAGACAACACGCAGCGGAGTGCTTGTATGCTGAAGGTGTAGTGGAGGGCGCAGATGTCGACGACACGCCTCCGGCCCGCTACGATGACGAAGCCCTTGGTTCAGACCGCCAATGTCCTCTCCAGTCGGCTCTCACAGAGCAGTTGCGCCCACATCCGCCGCTGCTTGCGCCAGTCCAGGACGGCGGCGATGGGGCGGAGCATGATCTCGCGGACGGGGTCGCGGCCGTGGTGAGTGCGGGGGAGGTGGAGGATGGCCTCCTGGATGTCGGGCGCCAAGCACAGCAGGTTCATGATCTGCGTGACGCGGGCGCGGCTGACGTGGCCGAGGCGGGCGATCTCTGCCTGGTCGGCAATCTCGCCGGCCTTGATCAGGCGGTCGAAGCGGATGGCCAGGGCCATCAGGCGGGAGATGCGCGGGACCCGGCCGGTGGGCGTCGGCCCAGGTTCCGCCTGGGGCGGCGGGCCCTCCTTGATGACCTTGCGGCAGTTGCGGCCGCGGCCGAAGTGAACCTGTCGCTGGATCGTCAAGCCCTTCATGCGGTTGCCTCCTCTGCGGCCAGTTTGTCGGCCAGCGTCTTGATGCCCGTCGGGTGGAAGGTGATCGACACCGTGCCGTTGGGGCCGTCGTAGTCGATGTGCTCGATCAGCAGGTGCAGGATGCGGGCCTGCTCGCGGGCGGTCAGCGTCTCCCACAGCGGGTCGAACAGGGAGCACGCCTCGCCGACCTCCCGGGCGTTCACCAGCTCGCGAGACAGGGCGAGGATCTGCTCGCGGACCTCCGTGGCTCGTTTCTCGGCGGTCTGGATGCGTTCCTGCAGGTCGGCCATTCGGTCTGCGGCCAGGCCGTCCTGGCCGGCGAGCTTCCGCAGCTCGGTGTTGCACCGGCTCAGCTCGCGCTGGAGGGCACGCTTCTCAGCCTCCAGCTTGCCCATGGCCTCCTCGCGCTGCCGGCGGCTCTCGTCGAGCGTCTCGGCCAGCAGGTCGGTGTCCTTGCCGACGGCCTTGACCTGCTCGACGACGAACCGCTCCAGCTCCGGCGCGGGCACGGACGGCGATGGGCAGTTGTGCCAGCCACGGCTCTGGGCGTTCTGGCAGACGTAGTAGCGATACCGCTTGTTCCCCTTCTTCGCGTGGGTGGGCACCATGCCGCAGCCGCAGGGCACGCAGCGAATCAGGCCCTTCAGCAGGGCCCCGAAGCGGTTCCGAACGTGCTTGCCGCCGGAGCGGCCATTGCGTTTGAGCAGTCGCTGGACGCGATGGAAGATCTCCTCGTCCACGATGGCGGAGTGCTCGCCCTCGTGGACCTCGTCCTTGTAGGTGATCTTGCCGAGGTAGATGCGGTTGGTGAGCAGCTTGAAGAGGTTGTTCTTGTTGAATGGCTTGCCGCCGCGCTCCGTGCCCTTCTTGGTGACCCACCGCTTCGTCCGCCAGCCACGGGCCTCCAGCTCCGTGGCCGTGTCGATCAGCGACTGGCGATCGAGGTAGAGCTCGAAGATGCCCCGGACGCGCTGGGCCTCGTCCTCGTTGACCAGGAGGCGCCGGCCTCGCGGGTCCACGTCATAGCCCAGCATGGGCATGCCGCCGGACCACTTGCCCTTGCGGCGGGCGGCGGCGATCTTGTCGCGCGTGCGCTCGGAGATGATCTCCCGCTCGAACTGGGCGAAGCTCAGCAAGACGTTGAGCATGAGCCGGCCCATCGACGTGCTGGTGTTGAACTGCTGGGTGACCGAGACGAAGGAAACGCACTGCCGCTCGAGGACGTCCATGATCTTGGCGAAGTCGATCAGGCTGCGGCTGAGCCGGTCCACCTTGTAGACGACGATGCAGTCCACCTTGCCCGCCTCGATGTCGGCCACGAGACGCTGGAGGGCCGGGCGGTCCATGTTGCCGCCGGTGAAGCCGCCATCGTCGTAGCGGTCCGGCAGGCAGACCCAGCCTTCGTGTTTCTGGCTGGCGATGTACGCCTCGCCGGCCTCCCGCTGGGCGTCCAGTGAGTTGAACTCCTGCTCAAGCCCCTCCTCGGTGCTCTTGCGCGTGTAGACCGCGCAGCGGAGGGTCGGCGTCGTCTCGGTCGTCTTGGTCATGTTCGTTTCCCGTTGCCGTTCAGCTTGAAGAAGTGATAGCCGTTCCAGTGCTTGCCGCTGAGGGCCTTGGCGACAGCGGAGAGGCTGCGGTAGATCTCGCCGTCGTACTCGAAGCCCTTGGGCAAGACCTTCACTACGATGTCGCGGCCCTTGTACCGCCGCGTGATGAACGAGCCCGGCAGCGGAAGGCGGGGGTCGTGGTCGAACGTGACGGTCGTCGTGGTGGTGACACCCGTCGGGGCCTCGTCCTGTTGCCGACGTGGGGCGTGCGTGCGAAGGTCCGCGTCGTTGGCCAGCTCCTCGGCCCGGCGCCGGGCACGTTCGGTCAGGCCACCCTCGGCGTTGGCCTGGATGCGCCAGGCGATCCGCTTGACGAGGTAGTCCTTGTGGCCGGAGCGGGTGGGTTCCCCGAAGACCTCGAGGTGCTTGGCCCGCAGTTCCGTCACAGTCATGCGCTTCAGGGCTGCGATGTGCTTGCCTACGTTGATCGCCATGTTCATGCTCCTTGCGCGTTCTCGCGGCGTTAACCGACGGACACACAGGGCCTTAACTTGGCGACCGGCTCAAGGCGTTATGTGGAATTCCACATAAGAGCTTGAGCTGTTCGCGACCCCGCCGCTCAGTGTGAGGGCGGGAAGGCCGTCCGCTGGCGATGGGACGACGTGGAGCATTATCTGCGGGAACTTGCCCGGAAGTAGCTGGATGTCCCCGCGAGACAGAGGTAACTGACTGACCGCTCCAAGCGAGCGGAAAGGCGGTAAGCATGCACAAATTCAGTGTTTACAAGCGAAAGAA
>Ga0272441_10008502_pt1 | contig 16233 bp, 12 predicted proteins | sample SSMProp6N_FD_193582 | JGI IMG/M metagenome (GOLD analysis project Ga0272441, IMG submission 193582) | Marine sediment archaeal communities from Little Sippewissett salt marsh, Falmouth, MA, United States - SSM-Prop-6N | ecosystem: Environmental > Aquatic > Marine > Wetlands > Sediment ... | reverse complement strand
ACAGCAAAATCGGATACATCACACCGCAAGAAGCAGAGGAGATATTCTACGAAACCTTGAATGCCGCTGAAAAAGCAGCCTAACATTTGAACCAATCACTCTCCGGTAAACACGGGGCGGTTCACTTTCTGTTGCGGGGCTCGATGCCTATGCCGCTCACGGTCGACTCGATCGGGACGGAAACGCATACGGTCTTAGGATCATCCGTGCCGCTGGCTGTCTCGCTCGCGATGATCCTGACCGCGGTGGCCCATACGACGGTAAAGGTCCCCAAGAAACCCTTTGTGCCGACAACACTTTGGCTCGTGATCAAGCACGGGCTTTTCGCCTTCGGGGCCGTTGTTGCACTGGCCGTGGTCTGGCAACGGGTGATGGGCACCGTCGAGGTCGGCCTCGGCACCGCCGTCGTGATCATGGGCGTCGTCGCGGGGCTGGTTGCGGCCATAGTGAACTACATGACCATTTCGAAAATCGTGGAAAAACCCGTATGACCGAGGTTCCCTGGGGCCAGCTTTTCGGGCTTCTGCTCATGACGATGGGGCCGATCCGCGCCATCGCGGTCTTCTCCCTTGTCGGTACGGATGATGCCCAGCCCGAGGTCAAGTCACTCGCCAATTGGTCCGCATTGCTCGTCGCGGGGGCCTTTCTCGTTGCGATCCTGATGGGCACCGGTGCGCTCGGCGCATGGGGCGTCAGCTTCCCAGTGTTGATTGGCGCGGGTGGCGTGGCCCTTTTCGCCCTTTCCCTGCAGGCGCTGCTGGCACCGCCGGCACAAGGCGGCCAGATGGACGCCGCGCAGGTTCACGCTGCAGCCATCGCCTTTCCCGGCCTTTTCCCGCCGATCGCCGTCGTGGTCGCTCTAATCTTTGCGGTGGCCTTCCCAGGTTTCGAAACACATGCCGGAATCGTCGCAATGGGTCTTGGCCTGATCGCTTTGAACTGGCTGTTCATGTTGCGGTCCAAGACAATCCTGCGTGCTGTTGGCCCGGTGCCGCTCCAGCTCTTCGGCGCGGTCTTCGGTGTTCTGCAACTCGCCCTTGCGCTGCAATTCATGTATGATGCAGTGATGATGCTCTCGTGACGTATGCCCATAGCCACGACGCATCGATGGTACTCTTGGCTTCGGCCGACCTTCTCAACTTTTGATACGCGAGGACCTGTGGCCAGACGCGTGGCGGCCACAACATTCCGACGCAGGAGACCGTTAGCCATGCTGAAGGACACAATGGCTTCGAGGCTAGCGCTCTTGATCGTAGCCCTTTGTGCTTTTCTCCATCCCGGTGCTCTTGCCGCACAAGAGGCCGATTTCAGCGGGGATTGGCAGACCTTCTGGCGCACCGGCGCAGCGGTTTTATCCCTTGAACAGGACGGCGATCGCGTGACCGGCACCTACCAACCCGACGACGGTACGGTCGCAGGGACCGTGGAGGGCCGTGTCCTGCGCGGAGAATGGTCGCAACCGGGCAGTTCGGGACGCTTCGTTTTAGCCCTGTCGGAAGATGGTCAGGTCCTGACCGGTCGGTTCGGCAATGGCGAGTACTGGAACGGATTTCGGGAGGACGCCGAGGGTGGGAGCAGTACCTGGCGGCTCGGCAATGGCAGCCCACGCGAAACCTTGCGCAGCCTTCTGATTGCGGCCAACACCGCCCTTTACGCGGGCGACGCCGGTGCCCTGCGTCAGGTCGGCAACCTGGTCAGCTATGCCGGCCCGCCCGCGAGCGCAGGACAGGAAGCGCGCCGCCGCACGATGATGTTCGAGATTCTCGACATGTCCACCTTGCGAATCATGGACGTGCCGGACGCAAAGGAAACGCCCGACGAGACGACGGTGCGGTTTGCTGTCGGGCCCGCAGGCGTGCCGGACAAGACGACGCTTGAATTCAGGACGGACCACTTCGGCGGCTGGCGGTTGGTTCTGCCCTCGGAAGCCGATCTGGCCGCAGAGCGCGACCGCCTGCTTGCCGCCCGGGGCCATGATAGCATGGCCGAACTCGACCGGGCGCGGGCGGACTCCCCGCGTGCGGCCCTACGGGAGTTCATTCAAGGCGCCAACAGCTGGGATGAGGGCGGGCAGGCACGCGCCCTTGCGGTCATGGACCTGTCGGAAATTCCCGAGCGCCTCCATGGGCTCGAAGGCCCGATCTTTGCCGATTTCGTCAAGCGGATCCTGGACCGCGTGGCTTACGTTGTCTGGCAAGAGATTCCGGACGACCCGAACCGTGGCGTGCCTTACGTCTATTTTCAGCATCCGGTCGGCAACATTGCACTCGCCAGAGTGACCGAGCCCGTCGACGACGGAGCGCCGCCGACCGACCGTTGGAAGATCACCGCTGAAACGCTGGCGCGGGCACCTGCGCTTCTCGAGGTAATGCAGGATCTTCCCGTGATCGGAGGCCTTGAAGCAGATCCCGAGCCGCTCTCCCCCTATTTCCGCCTGCGCGAAACCGCGCGCACGGCGAACCCGGCGCTGGTTGCGGACTGGGGGTATCTGGAATTGTGGCAATGGCTCGGTTTCGCAGCCACACTGCTCGCTGCGTCCCTCGCGGTGTGGCTGATTGCGGTTGCGATGCGCGCGGTGGCAAGACTCGGCGACGGGCTCTCCGGGTTGTTCAGGCTCGCTTATCCAACCGGAGCTCTGGTTGCAGCCCTGATGCTGAACGCGGCTGTGACGCGCCTCGGCGTGACGCAGGCCGGGCTGCCATTCGTCGGGTCCCTTGCCGGCGTGCTTTTAGTGATCGCCTTGGCCTTCTTCGCTTACCGACTGGCTACGCTGATCGGAGGCTTCTTCCATGCCAGTGCCATGAAGACAACGTCCTATGTGGACGAGATCGCCACATCGCTCGGCACAGGGTTCGTGAAGCTTTTGATCGTGGTTGGAGCGGTCATCGCCATCGCGGATGTGGTTGGGTTGCCCTATGAGGGTGTCCTGACCGGGCTTGGCGTCGGCGGTGTGGCCATCGCTTTTGCCGCCCGCGACACTGTCTCGAACATGATGGGTGGCGGCCTTCTGATGGCAGATCGGCCATTTCAGCGCGGCGATCTCATCGAACTCGATGGAAAGCTCGCGACAGTTGAAGCGGTAGGGTTGCGCTCGACCCGGCTACGCGGGCTGGACGACACACTGCTGCACGTTCCGAATGTGCAGCTGTCGGACCGGATTATTGCAAACTGGGGACGCCGCCGCCGGCGCAAGGTAACGATGATGGTGGGGACAACCTATGACACGCCACGAGACAGGCTCGATGCATTTGTAGGGGGGTTGCGTGACCTTTTGCTCGCCCATCCCAAGGTCGATCCTGAAGATGTCTATGTCGGTCTGCAGGGATTTGGCGCGTCCTCCATCGATATCGAACTTCTATTCCACCTTCGAGTGAAGGATTACGCCCAGCAAGTCGAGGCGAAGCACCAGATTGTGCTCGAGATCGTTCGCCTGGCTGAAGACATCGGCGTCGAGTTCGCGTTCCCGACACGCACCATCCACATGGCGAGCCCCGGAGGTTCCGACGCCTCTGATGCAGCATGACACACCGCAGTCCGGACCTATCGGGCGCTCTAAACTCGCAGGGGTGGATGGGCGCAATCGTCACTCGATCGGCAGAGAGACTGTCCAAAATGAGCACTCCGTTCGTTGACAACGCGAGAGCGCCAAGTAAGGCCCCTGATTGCCAAGGGAGTTTCAGAAGGTGCTGTCAGACTAATTCGAACCAGTCTCAGTTTGCCCCGAAACGCGGGACCCTAGGCGGAACAAAGCTGCTGCCACTCGTCAAGTGCGGCGTTTCTGTTGAGCTTGAAGTGGTCTCGGCGGGAAAGGCTGCGTTCCTGGTTGAAGTGGTTGTAGACGGATGAATGGACGGCGGCGAACTTCTGCAGGCTTCGCATTCGCCTGAACCGGAGCATCGCTCGCTCCCTTCGTCGTAAGGGCAGGTGTGAGTTCTCCACCCGGTTATTCAGCCAGCGGCCCGTGATCTGGAAGCCGGTAGCTCCCAGCTCTCGCAGTGCGGCTCGATATGATGGGAAGCGGTCGGTGACGACCTGCTCCGGCCGACCGTGCCGGCGCATCAGTTTCCTGAGGAATTTCAATGCGGCGGCCTTGTTCCTGCGCTTCGTGACAACGGCCTCGAGAACCTCTCCTTCATGATCGACAGCGTGCCAGAGATAGTGTCTTTCGCCGTTGATCTTTATGAATACCTCATCGACATGCCAGCGCCATTTCGAGAAGGCACGCAGGTGATCGATGCGTTTCCGACGGACTTCCGCTGCGAACATCGGACCAAAGCGGTTCCACCAGAACCGGATGGTTTCGTGGCTGACCTCGATGCCGCGCTCGTGCAGCAGGTCTTCCACATTCCTCAATGACAACGGGAAGCGAACATACAGCATCACCGCCAGGCGGATGATCTCGGGGCTGGTCTTGAAGTACCGGAAGGGAGAGCGTTTGGTCATGCTCGGACCCTACCCGCAGCCCTACTGCGGCTCAAGCCAAGTTCCCCTGACAGTGCCCTCAGACCAGCCGCCGACGACGCGGACCCATTGCGGCGCCGGCGTGCGCTCGGCTTGGGTCTTGAGCATCCGCAGCGCATCGGCGACCGAGGGCACGTTCTCCCACCGCACCTCCATGTTGAAGTTGAGCCCGCCGCGGATGAGGTGCGTGTGGCTGTCGTTGAGGCCAGGGATCACCCGCCGGCCGCCAAGCTCGATGACCTCGGTGTTAGCGCCGGCAAGGCGCATGATCTCAGCGCTCGTGCCGGTTGCGCGGACCCGGCCGTCGGCGATGGCAATGGCCTCAGCCTCCGGCCGGTCCGGGTCGAGGGTGGTAATCTTGCCGCCGCGCAAAATCAGGTCAGGGTCCGCCGCCCTCTGGCTCCAGGCAAACGGCACGTTCAAGCTGCCAAGGGCCGTGAGCGCGCCCAGCGCTCCTACCACATTGCGGCGACGTAGACGCATGGCTTATCCCACTCCGCTAAGCGGCCTGCATGGCATCTGCCCGGCGGTCAAGGCACATGCTGTTCCGCACCCCGCCGCACCGGCCGCATGACCACAGTTTACTAGGGAAATAGGTTGCTTAGAACCCGCGGACAAGCGCCGGCGCCACCACGCTTACCGGCAGCCACGGGCGATGGTGGTCGCACGCTGGGTGTTGTCGATTTTGTCTAGCGGTACTGGACATTGTCACACTATGGAAGACATTCTGTTAGAAGATATCTAGATCATCCAGCCGAAGGGGGCGTCCGTTGTCAGACCTGCATCTTTCTCCAAAAGCCCCTAGCGCCCCCATAGCCATGCCCAGCTACACGCCCCCCTGTCGGGCTGCAGCCACTCCCCCTGCAAAGCTATGGCAACAACTATTTTAATGCGGCGCGGGAATTCAAGCTTGGCAAAGCCCATATTGTTCAAACGTCGCGGGAGACGGGGCCGTCTTCCATAAAAATGGTGCACATGCCTGATATGGCATTGCTGTATACGTTAAAAAATTTTTCGTCCGTCATATACACGCAGACGCACAGCGATTTACTAACCTTTTCCTTGCCGTTGAAACTCAAGGATGCGTTCCATTTCAACGGAAAAAGTCTGCATACGAACGAGTTTTGCATCAATGGTGCGTGTTTAGACGTTGGGCGCGGCGGCCCGCGGGAAGTTGTGTCCGGGGCACTTCAGCGCGACCGTGTGGTGGCGGATATCGCAGCGCTTCAGGGGGTTGACCCTGACGATTGCATCCTTCCTACCGGGCGCCTGCACCTGCCCGCGCTGGCGGTGCGGCGGCTCGCGGCGCGGCTGCTGCACATTCTCCATCACCTGTCGACCGATGCCGGCATCCTGCAAGACCCAAGAACGATGGCTGAATTTTCCCGGCAAGCCTATGACGTGATCCTCGATTACATGCTGTGCGCCCAACAGCGCATGGCGCCGCAATACCCGCGCCGGCGGTGCCCGTCGCACATCGTCCAAGCCGCCGAACAGCGGTTCGAAGCGGCGAATGGTGACACGCTGTCTTTGGCCGATCTGTGCAAGGCCGCCAAGGTCAGCGCCGGCACGCTAACCGCCGCCTTCCGCTCACAAACCGACATGACACCGGCGCGGTATTTCAAGTTGCGGCGCATTTGCCAGGCGCATGACTTGCTGGAAAGCGGCACCTTCGACCGCTCGCCGGTGAAGCAGGCAGCGCTCAGCGTCGGCCTGACCGAATTAGGCCGGTTCTCGATCGAGTACAAAGCCCTATTCGGCCGCTCACCCTCCCAAACCCGCGCCCAACCCTAGCCTTCAGGCCATAGGAAAAGGGGGCTCGCCGGGACACCAGTCCGGGGGCAGACATCACCGCCAAACTGCTTTATCGCCGCGGCCGGATGACTTCGCGTGACCGGAAATGCTCTAGCGTCAGCCGGCCTGCTACGCACATAGTATGCTTAGAATCCTGAGAGGCGCCCGCGCCAGCGCAACCAGAGCGCAACGCCGCGCGCTAGATCGCGCGCTCCCGTTTTGAGCCCGTGGTGTGCTGATGCCCCTTTGACAGGGGAGCTTGCCTTGTACCGCTCCTTCAAGGACAGCTTGCATCGCGCTAGCGCATAAGCGCCATGCGCCAGCCGTGAAAGATCACCATCTTCCCCATGCTCACAGGCAAGCGCGTGCGATAATGTCATTTCAGCGTGGTAGATCCGCAGAGCCGCGGCGGCATCGTGGGCTATCGTTCTGGAGTTGGTGTGTTCGCGATAAAAATAGAGCGGCAGTGGCGTTGCACGGCCTATGCCACCTGCGGCATGCACGCGGAGCATCCATTCGCGATCGGCGGCAAGTCCTAAATCGGTGCGCAGGGCGCCCGCCGCATCCATCAGTTCCCGCGAAAAAATACGCCCATTGATCGCTGGAATGCCAAACAAGATGCCTGCGCGCGACAGCCGCGCCTGGTGGGTTTGAATGATTGCCGTTTCAGGTGAGGGGCCGCAGCTTACCGCACCTGACACCATCGCAACGCCGGGAGTATCACGCACCAGGCGCACGGCGTCTTGAAACCCGTCCGCCAACAACATGTCGTCACTATTGAGGATCGCAATGAAATCACCGTCGGCACCTGCAATCGCGCGGTTCATGCCGTCGTAGAGTCCATCATCAGCGCGTGAGACGACACGAACGCGGTTGCAGCGCTTTGCAATTTCAAGTGTCCTATCCGTCGAGGCACCGTCGGCGAGTGTAATTTCCCAATCGATATTGCAGTTTGAGAGTGTGGTCTGCGCGCTGGTAAGGGCACTGCCGATAAAGTCTTCAGCGTTGCGGGCTGCCATCGCGATTGAAAGTTTCATGCGGTCTTCTGCGGTATGAATGTAGCAGGTAGATCTTGAGCACCAGCACTGGCGGCAGCGCGCTTGGCATTAGGCCATTGCCAAATCGGCTTCGACCATCTCGCAAACGAGCGCATCAAAGCTTGTCTTTGACGTCCAACCGAGCTTTTGACGCGCTTTGCTGGCATCACCGAGCAGCAAATCCACTTCTGTCGGGCGGTAATAACGCGGATCGATCCGTACAAGTACCGTGCCTTTTTGGGCATCGCGGCCGATTTCTGTATTGCCTTCGCCCTCCCACACGATTTTGCGGTCGACGACCGCAAATGCCCGCTCAACGAACTCGCGCACAGAGCGCGTCTCGCCCGTCGCAAGCACATAATCATCGGGCTTGCGCTGTTGCAGCATGAGCCACATACCCTCCACATAATCGCGCGCATGGCCCCAATCCCGTTTCGCGTCAATATTGCCAAGATACAGACAGGATTGATGCCCCTTTTGGATGTTGGCCACCGCACGGGAAATTTTGCGGGTCACAAAAGTCTCACCGCGCATTGGGCTTTCGTGATTGAAAAGAATGCCGTTCGATGCGTGGATGCCGTAGGCCTCACGGTAATTTACCACGGTCCAAAAAGCATAAAGCTTTGCCGTCGCGTAGGGTGAACGCGGATAGAATGGCGTGCGCTCGGTTTGTGGCACCTCTTGCACTTTGCCATACAGTTCCGAGGTTGAGGCTTGGTAGAAGCGTACTTTGTTTTCCAACCTTAGAATGCGCAGGCCCTCAAGCAGGCGCAACGTCCCAAGGGCGTCTGCATTGCCGGTATATTCGGGTGTTTCGAAGCTAACCTGCACATGGCTCTGCGCGGCCAAGTTATAGATCTCGTCGGGTTGCGTTTCCTGGATCAGCCGGATCAGGTTGGTTGCATCGGTAAGATCGCCGTAGTGCAATAGGAAGTTCGTCTCTTGCTCGTGCGGATCTTGGTAGAGATCGTCTATGCGCGCCGTGTTGAGCGACGATGAGCGCCGCTTGACGCCGTGCACAATATAGCCTTTTTCCAGCAGAAGCCGCGCCAGATAGGCGCCGTCCTGACCGGTTACTCCCATGATCAGCGCAGTTTTACCCAAAACCTGCCCCCTCATCTAAATGCACGTCCTTTAATCGCTCTTTGTGAATGCAATAGAGACCATTGACAAGCCTTGAAACTGTAATTTGGAGCCAGTGCAGCAGTGCTCTGGTATGCAATGAGCCAGATTAAATTGGCAGCGTGTTAGCGGCATGATATGCAACCAGCGTCGTCTTAGTGGTACATGTGACGACTAGGCCGCGGAACCGGAATGCCACGCGGAAAGCGTATCCGGGGTGGTCGTTTGGGAGAGACTTGCATGGCGGCTACACATGCCCCCTATCCACTGGCCGGGCGGCGCGTCTTTGTTGCGGGTCACAAGGGCATGGTTGGGTCAGCGATCGTAAGACGGCTGCGCAAAGAAGACTGTGTCGTCGTTACGGTCGACCGCAGCATCACCGATTTGCGCGACCAATCGGCGGTGGCGGCGCTCTTCAAAGAACAGCGGCCAGACACCGTTTTCCTCGCCGCGGCCAAAGTTGGCGGCATCCTTGCCAACGACACCTACCCCGCCGAATTCCTCCGCGACAACCTTGTTATTCAGTCGAACGTGATCCACTCGGCTTACGAAACCGGTGTGTCGAAGCTCCTGTTCCTCGGCTCGTCGTGCATTTATCCCAAGCATGCCCCGCAGCCTATGCCGGAGCAGGCGCTGTTGACCGGGCCGCTTGAGCCAACCAACGAATGGTACGCCATCGCAAAAATTGCCGGCCTGAAAATGTGCGCTGCCTACAGGCGCCAATACGGGTGCGACTTCATATCCGCCATGCCCACCAACCTATATGGACCGGGTGATAATTTCGACTTGCAGACATCGCATGTGATCCCGGCGCTGATGCGCAAGGCGCATGAGGCTAAGCAAGCCGGCCGCACGGATTTGCGTATCTGGGGCACAGGCCGGCCACGCCGGGAATTCCTGCACGTCGACGATGCCGCCGATGCGATGGTGCATCTGATGATGCACTACTCCGATGATGCGCACATTAATGTCGGCACGGGCACCGACGTCAGTATTTTTAACGTCGCCCGCCTCATCGCCCGGGTCGTCGGTCTAAGCGGCGATATCGTAACCGACCCGACGAAGCCTGACGGCACGCCGCGTAAGCTTCTCGATGTTACGCGGTTGAGCACGGCGGGATGGCGTCCCCGCTATAGCTTGGAAGAGGGGCTAGCGCACACCTATGCGTGGTTTAAGCAGCACGCCGCGGCTGGTGATGCGCGGCTTGCTGTTCGCTAATTACAACGTCATCGAACCGCATATGCGTGCCCGCCAAATCTGCACACCTCCGATCGCTCTTGCTTTCGCGGGTGACTGCTGAAAGACTTTTTGCAGCGGCGGCAAAAGGGGTCTTCATCGGCCGGGACAAGGAACGCAACGGGTGCGCAAATCTCTCGCGTTCGTTTTAGCGCTGGTATGTGCACAGATAAGCGGTCCGGTGCACGCGCAAAGCCAGGCGGACCTGCTCCGCGATAGCGTTGAAGATGATGTGCAAGATGGCGTAGCGGGCATTCTTGCTGTCTTCGCCATCAGCGCGCTGCCCAACCAAACCGCTAATGCGCTGTTCTTGGATACGGGGGCGGATTCCAACCGTACCTTCGATTTTAGAGCCGCTCAGATCGGCGGTGGCTTTACCTATAGCGAAACGTTTCCGCTCTATCTGGAAGGCTACTTGGGATGGAGCCAGTACAACCCGAATGTTGTGTTGCCGATGAACGGTCCGGGTTCGGAATTTTCCGTTGATCTAAAAAATTATGCGGCGACCGGCGGCGTCGGTTGGGACTTCGGCATCGCTGAGCACCTTTTCATCCGGCCCGTATTTATGTTTTCGGTCGGGCGGGTTGAGGCGGAAGCACAACCTGAGGCAGGCCCCGCCGTTGAGGAAAGCGGCCTGGTCGGTGCGCGCGACGAGGGGTTTTGGGCCGGTGGTGTCGGGGCGTCCGCCGCGTTGGTTTATCAGCGCGACTGGCCGGATGGATATTCCTTCGATGCTTCGCTCCGGCATACCTATTTGCACCTAGAGCCCGTGGGCAGCGGCACGGATGTGTCCACAAACGCCGATGCCATAACAACCATATTGTGGTCCAGATTACGGATGCCGTCGGGGCTGACGTTCTTGCGGCGGCCCCTGCGCGGCGTTGTGGAGGTGGCGGCCTCGCACAATCCCGGTGACCAGGGGGCGGTGCTCGATACCGAATGGCTTGTGCAGGCCGGCGGCGGTATCGAGATAAACTTCGAAGACACCAGCGTGCCCCTGGTCAAACGCACCCGCCTGCTCCTGCGCTACACCCAGGGGGAAAACGTCAACGGGTTCTCGGTCGGCTTCGGCCTGTCGTTTTAGTCTGCCGCGAGGAGGAGGGAAGCGGTCGGGCCGGCTGCGCGTACGCCGTGCACGTCCTCCGGCCCGCTCACGCGCTTTTCTTCTGAGCGTGCCAACTTAGGTCTTGCCCGGCATCGGGAAAGTTGATTTCATAGACGGCATGGAGGATATGCACCGTACAGTGTATTGCGGTGCAGCGTTATCTCTCTTCACGGGTGTGGGAGCAGAGAAAATGCTAAGAGCGATCCTGGCCACAATGAGGCCTGTCGCACTTGCCCTATCGGTTTTGGCCGTATCGGTTTTGGCCTTATCAGGGCTGGCCGTGCCGGTACTGGCGCAGACCGAGTTATCGCCGACCAAAGACGACGTACCGTCAAAGCAGAAAATCTACTCGCCTTAGGTCGAGCGGACGGTGAACAACCGCAACTTCGCCGAAGGCGTCTATTGGGGCGATACGCATCTGCATACGCGCTTATCCTCCGATAGCGGCATGATCGGCAACACGCTTGGCCCGGATGAGGCCTATGCCTTCGCCAAGGGTGAGACGGTGACATCCAGCACCGGCCAGCCGGCAAAGCTGATCCGGTCGCTCGACTTCCTGGTGATTTCGGACCACGCGGAGAATCTCGGCCTTGCACCCTTCATCGCCGAAGGAAACCCGGACCTGCTCGCCACCGAAACCGGCAAGCGCTGGTATGACATGGTCAACGCCGGGGAAGGTTACGAGGCGTTCCGCGAATGGGGCTCCTCGATTTTCGAAGGCGACCAGATCAACAGCCGCAAGATGCAGATCAATGTCTGGGAACGGCAGATCGATGCGGCGGACCGGCACAACGAGCCGGGCGTGTTCACCGCGCTGATCGGCTTCGAATGGACCTCGCTCAACACCGAGGACGCGCCGAGTAACCTGCATCGCGTGGTGATCTTCAAGGACGACGCAGACAAGGCCGGCGAGATCGTGCCGTTCTCGGCCTTCGACAGCCAGGACCCGGAAGATCTCTGGGCGTGGATGCAGGCCTATGAGGACGAGACTGGCGGCAGCGTGCTGGCCATCCCGCACAATGGCAACCTGTCTAACGGACTGATGTTTGCAACCGAGCGCCTGAACGGCGAGCCGCTGACGAAGGAATATGCGCAGACCCGCGCCAAGTGGGAGCCGCTTTACGAGGTCACCCAGATCAAGGGCGATGGCGAAGCGCACCCGCTGCTTTCGCCCGACGACGAATGGGCAGACTACGGCACCTGGGACAAGGGGGACATTCTCGGCAAGACGCCGAAGACACCGGAAATGCTGCCGCACGAATACGCGCGCTCGGCGCTACAGCTTGGCTTGCAGCAGGAGGCGGCGATCGGCGCCAACCCGTTCAAGTTCGGCATGATCGGCTCGTCCGACGCCCACACCTCGCTCGCCTCGACGCGCGAGGAAAACTACTGGGGCAAGTTCGCCGGCACCGAGCCGATGCCCGACCGCTGGGAACACTACGTGATCAAGGCTTTCTCGGGCGACGATGCACTCTCGACCTTCGCCTATGAAGAAGTCGCCTCGGGCCTTGCCGCCGTCTGGGCGCGCGAGAACACCCGTGAGGGTATCTTCGAAGGCATGCAGAAAAAAGAGACCTATGCCACCACCGGCACCCGCATCACCGTACGCTTCTTCGGGGGATGGGATTACGCTGCGGATGATGTCTTCCGCCCTGATGCGGTTGAGATCGGCTATGACAAGGGCGTGGCGATGGGCGGTGACTTGCCGCCGCGCGGTGAGAGCGGCGCCCCGACCTTCATGGTCGGTGCGCTGAAAGATCCGTGGTCGGGCAATCTCGACCGCATCCAGATCGTCAAGGGCTGGGTCGATGCCGAAGGCGCGTTGCAGGAGCGGATTTGCGACGTCGCCGGCGCCGACGATCGCGCCATCACCGCCGCCGGTCAGTGCGACGGCGAGATCGGCAACACCGTCGATGAAGGCGCCGCTAGCTATCTCAACAAGATCGGTGATGCCGAGTTGCGGGCGGTCTGGTCGGACCCCGACTTCGATCCCTCGCTGCGCGCGGTCTATTACGCCCGCGTGCTGGAAATCCCGACCCCGACCTGGCAGGCTTTCGACCAAGCGTTCTTCGAGATTGAGATGACCGCCGACGTGCCGCTCTCACACCAGGAGCGCGCCTACACCTCTCCCATCTGGTTCACACTGGGTGGCTAAGCCGATGATCGGATGCCAGATCGCGCGCGACGGCAGCGTTGCCGCCGCCGTGTGCGCCCTGGATGAATTGGAAAGGAACAAGATCGATGATTGTACGACTGATCGTCTCCACCGCGCTGGCGCTGACGGCGTTTACCGCCGTATCGCAGGCGCAGCAAAGCAAGCCCAACATCCTCGTCATCATGTCCGATGACGTCGGCACGACCAATATCAGCGCCTATAGCCGCGGCATGGCAGGCTACCACACGCCCAACATCGACCGCATCGCCAATGAAGGTGTGCTGTTCACCGATTACTACGCCGAACAATCGTGCACCGCCGGACGCGCCGCCTTCATTACCGGCCAATCGCCGATCCGAACCGGGCTCACCAAGGTCGGGTTTCCGGGGGCCTCGCTCGGGCTTCAGAAAGAAGACCCGACGCTGGCCCAAATGCTGAAGTCGCACGGCTACGTGTCGGGGCAGTTCGGCAAGAACCACCTCGGCGACCGCAACGAATTTTTGCCGACGGTCCACGGCTTCGATGCGTTCTACGGCAATCTCTACCACCTCAACGCCGAAGAGCAGCCGGAGAACCCCGACTATCCTGAGGATCCGGCCTTCCACGCTGAGTTTGGCCCGCGCGGCGTTTTAAGCTGCGTTGCTACCGACGCGGAAAGCGACATCGATGACCCGCGCTTCGGCCCGATGGGCAAGCAGGATTGCGAGGACACCGGCCCGCTGACAAAGAAGCGGATGGAAACCGCCGATGAAGAGTTCGTGGGTCGGGCGAGCGACTTCATCCGCGATAACACGGCGGAGAGCACGCCGTGGTTCGCGTGGGTGGCAACCTCGCGCATGCATTTCTACACGCACCTCAAGGAAGAGAGCCAAGGCGTGACCGGGCTTGGCATTTTCGCCGACGGCATGGTCGAGCATGACGGCCATGTGGGTGAACTGCTCGACCTGCTGGAAGAGCTGGACATCGCCGACAACACCATCGTGCTTTACACTGCCGACAACGGCCCGCACTTCAACGAATGGCCGGATGGCGGCATCAGCCCGTTCCGGTCGGAGAAGAACACCAATTGGGAAGGCGGCTACCGCGTGCCCATGTTCGTGCGCTGGCCGGGCCGGATACCGCAAGGGGTGGTGATCAACGATACGACGTCCTCGCTCGACTGGGTGCCGACCTTGATGGCTGCCGTCGGCGACCCGGACATCAAGGAGACCCTCATAGCTGGCACCACGCTGGGCGATAAAGACTATAAAGTTCACCTGGACGGCTACAACCTGCTGCCGCACTTAACCGGCGACACCGGCGAGGACGCGGATTGGCCGCGCCGCGAGTTCTTCTATTGGAACGACGGCGGCGAATTGGTGGCGCTACGCTATGATGAGTGGAAGCTGGTCTTCAAAGAGCAGCGCGAAGAGGGCTTCATGGTGTGGTCGGAGCCGTTCGTGCCGCTGCGTGTCCCGAAGATCTTCAACCTGCGCACCGACCCGTTCGAGCGTGCCGACCACATGTCCAACAATTATGAGACCTGGTGGATCCGGCGGGTCTTCGCTCTCGTCCCGGCACAGACCTTCGTCGGCGAATATATCGCCACCTTCGAGGAGTTCCCGCCCCGGCAGCGGCCGGCAACGTTCAACGTCGATGACGCCTTGCAGGCCCTCGCCAACGCCGGCAACAACTAAGCCGCACCCGGCGCCCCAGGGCGCCGGGCGTGGTCGGCCGGTTGAACCGTGATCAGCAAGGATGCGATGCAGACGCTATGACGGCGGCGTTCACATCAGTCTCGCAATCCCAGACGTTCCAAAGTTACCCGGTCCGGCGCGCCGGTTTCTGGCAACGCCACAGATGCTTGATAGGCTCTCATGGCTCGCTGAGACGCTGATTGAGGCAGGCGACACCCTGTTGCCGTGGGCGGGGCGAGACCAGCCTCAAGCCACGCCCCGTCTCCTCGTCGACGATCTCGATGGGTCCAGGCTCTCGGAGCACATGCGATTCGCTCCAACGGGCGATGCAGCGGTTCCGGAACATGCGAAGTTTGCAAAAGTTCACTGCCGTTCATGCCTCCGTCTGCAACCATTTCGACCAGCAGCGCGCGCTCTACAGCAGAGGCAATTTCAAGGCCAGGTTGTGTCTCGGATCTGGTGGAAATTCTCTGGCCGCGTTCTCCGAGCAATTGGATTTGGGCCTGATCAGGCCACGAGGTCAAGGATGATCGGTTCGATTGGCTGAGACAGGGTTTCCCACCCATCGACCTTCCGCATCTGGATCTGGCCTGATGCCATCAGCGCCCAGAGGAGCATCGGCACGGTTTCGGCGCAGGGCAGTACCGTCCGGGTCTTGATGCGCCGCCGGAATTCCTCGTTCAGGCGTTCGATTGCGTTGGTCGTCCGCGCGGATTTCCACTGGGACGGGTCCAGCCGCGTGAAGGCAAACAGGCGATCTCCGGCTTCTTCGAGGCTGTCGGCAACCGCCCTGCATTTCAGACGCCATTTGCGCAGGAATGCCTTCCGGCGGGTTTCGATTTCAGCCGCGGTGTCGGCATAGATCATGTCCCGGTAATCCTCGGTCAGTTCGTCATGCATGTGTTTCGGAGCGTGACCGAGCAAGTTGCGGTGCTTGTGAACCGTGCAGCGCTGGATTGGCAGTTCCTCGCCCCAGAGCGCGACAAGAGCGGCCTCCAGGCCAGGGGCACCATCGACGATCACGAAGTCCGGCCGCTGAAGGCCGCGCGCGTCGAGATCGCCCAAGAACTCACCCCAGGCGGCTTTGCTCTCTCCACCCATGTTCCTGATGGAAAGCAAGACCTTCTGCCCGTCCTTGCGCACGCCGATGGCTGCCAGCACCGAGATGTTCGTGGCCTTCCGGTCCAGCCGGGTCTTGACGACGGTGCCGTCCAGGATCAGGCGGACGATGTCTTCCCCGGCCAGACTGAGGGCGCACCATGCGTCCCAGTCCACCTTCACCTTGCGCCAGGTCCGGCTGACCGCGTCCTTGCTGACGGCACCCTGAAACAGGCCGAAAAGCGCCCGTTTCACCCGCCGCGTGTTGGTCCCGGCCAGATAGACCGAGGCGATCAGCGCCTCTGCCTTCTTTGTCAGCCGCTGGTAGCGCGGCAGCGCCTTCGACCGCCATTCGGTGACCTTGCCGTCGTCGTCTTCAATGCGGGCACGCGGAACGCTGACCGTTTCCGTGCCAAAAGTGCCGACCAGCTGACGCTCGCGGTGCCCGTGCCGGTAGCCCTTCTTCGACCCCTCGCCGCGCCCATAGCGGCAACGCCCGATGAACTCGGCAAGTTCTTCCTCGAACAGCGCCTCGATCGTCGCGCGAAT
>Ga0272441_10008501_pt1 | contig 16234 bp, 12 predicted proteins | sample SSMProp6N_FD_193582 | JGI IMG/M metagenome (GOLD analysis project Ga0272441, IMG submission 193582) | Marine sediment archaeal communities from Little Sippewissett salt marsh, Falmouth, MA, United States - SSM-Prop-6N | ecosystem: Environmental > Aquatic > Marine > Wetlands > Sediment ... | reverse complement strand
GGTGGATCATCCACTGCCTCTACAATGATCGTGACCTCAGTTGCGGTTGGGTTAGGGTTGTCGAGGCAATCCTCGCCAGCTTCACAGTGGAGCGAGTTGTATTGGCCGTCATTTGCGTAGTACGTGAAGACATCGGCCCCATGCCAATCAGGATCCGGTGTGTACGTGAACGAGCCATCAGCATTCAGGCTAAGGCTTCCATGGCTGGGATCCGTTTCCTTCACCGCAATCAACGAATCGCCATCTACGTCCACATCGTTGCTTAGTACGCCTAGTGTAGCTGTAACCGCAAGTTCCGTGTCCTCATCTACACTGTAGCTGTCACTGTAGGAAAAGGGAGGATCGTTCACGGGTGTGACTGTGATGTACACAGTCGCTGTATCATTGTCGCCGTCCGCATCGGTGATTTCGTACGTGAACGAATCCTCGCCGTAGAAATCCGCATCAGGTATGTACAGGAAGGTCTCTACACAGTTCAGGTAACTGCCATCCAGCCTTTCATGAAGATGATCGTATGCCAGGAGGGTGCCGTTGGAGACGCCGCTAGCAAATGTGATGCACTCGCCGCAATCTGGGAACTGATCATTGGACATCAGATCATACCAGTCAATGATCAGGTCCGAGTCCTCGGTCGTCTCGTACGTGTCCGCTATTGCTTCAACAGGCTCATCCACAGCCTCTACAGCAATCGTGACCGCTGCCTGATCAGCGTTCCCGTCTGCGTCAGTCAATTCGTAGACGAACGTGTCCTCACCGTAGAAGTTCGCATCTGGCGCGTATGAGAATGAACCGTCGGTGTGTAGAGTCAAGCTCCCATGCCCTACACCACTGACCAGACTCACACTCCCCCCACCATTGGGAGCCGTGTCGTTCTGCATCACACCAGGGGCACTAATGACTAGCTCTGCATCCTCAGTCATTGCGTACGTGTCCGCTGCCGCATCCGCAAGGGCGTCCGGCGGGCCTAATGTTATTGTGGTTTCCGTTAGGGAGCTTTGATAGTGCTCGTCTCCCGGGAAGGCAGCCCTAACCGTGTATGTGCACCCTTCCGTGAGCCCTGAAGCCTCTGCGATTGCTACGGGGCCCTGTTCTCCTCCTACTTCTGCGCAGTAAAACAGCATCAGCGGCGAGCCGTAGCCGTCGTCCATATAGAAGTTGATCGGAGCCGACATGGGGCAATCCCAGGTATGCCAGCAACCTCCGTAGGTTTCATAGGATAAGCTGACACGGAGTACTATCTTGCCTTGCTCGGTGTCGTACTCTGGTTGTGACTGCCAAACTACCTCTGTCCCAAGATCAGCGGCTTCGACGGCACACCAACACCAGGCGACGAACAGTGTGAGTAATATCCCCGTTACACGCAGAAACGTTCGAGCTGTGTCCATGAGATGCCTCCTCAGGTATTTTGGCTGAGCGAGCAATCTATCGGATGTATCGGATTGGAGCCATAGCAGGGCAGCTGCTGTTGATGCTTCACGGAATATCTAGATGGCTCTCGCCCAGGCATGAGCTTGTTGCCTCCTGTCGTCGGCAGCCCGGCGAACCTAGTAGGTCCCGTAGCTTTGCGGCTCATCCTTACAGATGATGTGCCTTTGTCAGACCTTCTAGAATAAACTAGTACTAGAATGTGGTGATTGTCAAGTAGCGTGGACTTAACTATGACGTCGGCAGTTAACTGAGATGGCCTTATCTCTTGACCTTCACCTCAAGATCCGCCTCAGACAGAATGTCGGAATTGGCATAGATGCCACTGCGCCCAGCCCCCCTCGAAGTTCTCCAATCGTTCACACTAGCTCTCCCGTTTGGTAACAGCGAGTAAGCCAGCAACGGACAGGGAACATCGTGTGGAAGAGCCCTTCAGGCCCAGGAGGAACTCAGAATGAAAGTTCTCCAATCGTTCACACCGGCTCCACCAGATCTGGTGGCGAGCCCCCTGTCACTGTACCACCTGTGAGTAGAGATAGAGATCGGCAGACTTCGAGACGAGCTGCTCAACCGGGAGATCTACTACACGTTGGAGGAAGCAAAAAGTACTGATCGAGAACTGGCGACGAGAGTACAACAAGATCAGGCCTCACAGCTCGCTTGACTACAGGCCTCCAGCGCCTGAGACGCTGGCTCTGAAGCTGGCTCTTGCTGGGGCAACCTGAGGAGGATTAGACCTGCTCTAGAACTGGACCTAACAGGTGGGGCGGGTCACCAGGGCGACCCGAGGCGCTCTACGCCTCTCATGCCTTGAGTCGCCCATACCGCCTCAAGTTATTGCCCCCATCCCCGCGCCTTACCTCCAAGTTCGAAGCGTGTTCTCTCGGGCACCCGCTAGCAACCCTGTCGCATGTCAAGTACCAGCTAGCTCAGATTGCCATGGTCTGCGATCTCGGATCATCGCGTTGAGGATGGTGAGCAGCTTCCGCATGCATGCAACCAGAGCAACCTTGCCAGGTTTGCCCGGGTCTCGAAGTCTCTCGTAGAAGGTACGAATCATTGGATTGCAGCGGATGCCTGTGATCACGCTCATGTAGAGGGCTCTGCGCACTTGTGCTCTTCCTCCCCACACAGCGCGTCTTCCTCTGCGTACACCACTGTCGCGGTTGAATGGCGCCACGCCTGCCAGTGAAGCGATCTTACGACGATCCAGTTTCCCGAGCTCCAGGAGGAAGCCAATCAGCGTCGCACTGATGGTTGAGCCGACGCCTGGCACAGTCTTGAGTAGCTGTGCCCGTTCCGCCCGGTCCGAGTCATGACTCTGTTGCTGGCGAATCTCTTCGTCAATCTCTCGTAGTGCATCGGAGAGCCATCGAATGTGCCGTGCGATTCCGGAGCGGATGGAGGGATCTGCTTGTCGATGTCTGTTCTTCTCTGCGGTGAGCATTGCCACGAGCTGCTGTCGCCGTGCGAGAGTGTCCCGGAACTCTTCAGCGTTCTCATTTGGACGGGTGCGTGGCACGGGTTGAACGAACTCGGCGAATCGTGCGATCACCTCAGCATCGAGCTTGTCTGTCTTCGCCAATCGTCCGATGGATCTCGCGTACTGCCGCACCTGCCGAGGATTCATCACAGCAACAGGGATTCCGTTCCTCTCCAAGGATCGAGCCAAGGAGCGTTCCAGATTTCCACACGCTTCCATGACGACCAGCTGAGGGTGAAGCTTGGCTACCCGACTGATGAATGCTCCGATCCCCGCAGCGGTATGAGGGAGCTCCCAGTGCAAGCCATCCGGACGGACTGCAACATCAAAGGAGCGCAGCCCCAGATCTATGCCGACGAACCGTTTGTCCATGTTGACCTCCTTGCGGTAGGCTCGTGGCAGGTCCAGCCTTGTATGATGCGGGCTTTGAGACCCATTCAACCATTCGGGCTCTCACGAGCAATCGGGATGGGAGGAGCCAAGCTAGGGGACGGTCTGATCAACGACCCCTTGGACACCGGTCTCTCCCATCTCGCCTGTTCTAGCCTCGCGCCAGAACCAGCTAGCTTCAACATACAAGTGGACTGGTTTCGTACTGGGCACAGGCAAGTCTTGCCACGGCAGACCGCTTCGATCTAGACTGACCAATACCGGATAGGATCTGAGTGTTTTCGTACGGAAGCTGCGCGACGTGGGCAAATCAGGTGTCTTGGAGGTGCGGCGATGTCAACAGTCTCCCGTGGTAGGGCGATGCGAATCCGCCGAGGATTGGTCGGCTGTCGAGTAGTTGTGATCGTATTCGCGGTGCTGCTCGGGAGTGGTCCCGCGCTGTACGGTGCAAGCACTGCCGCGAAGCCGAGCTACGACATCGTGTCCGTGACGTATGCGCCTGAGAAGCCGACATCTTCTGATGAAGTAACAGTGACAGTGACGGTGAAGAACGTTGGAGGAACGGATGCGCCGGCGGTAGACGCGTCCTCGGGAACGGCGTCCGTGGAGATTGTCAAAGACGAGGACTGGTCAGCCGCTGAGGACAACGGGACGGTTGCTGAAGTGCCGTTGGCCGTCCCGGCACTGGCTCCTGGGCAAGCAACCGACGTTGTGTTCAAGGTCTCGGGGGCGAACCACTACTACTCGTTTGATATCTCGATTGCCGCCCCCGGCACTTCGTATGCGCGGCATCGGGAGACACTTGCCGTGGTCGCCCACCCAAGCTACGACATCGTGTCCGTGACGTATGCGCCTGAGAAGCCGACATCTTCTGATGAAGTAACAGTGACAGTGACGGTGAAGAACGTTGGAGGAACGGATGCGCCGGCGGTAGACGCGTCCTCGGGAACGGCGTCCGTGGAGATTGTCAAAGACGAGGACTGGTCAGCCGCTGAGGACAACGGGACGGTTGCTGAAGTGCCGTTGGCCGTCCCGGCACTGGCTCCTGGGCAAGCAACCGACGTTGTGTTCAAGGTCTCGGGGGCGAACCACTACTACTCGTTTGATATCTCGATTGCCGCCCCCGGCACTTCGTATGCGCGGCATCGGGAGACACTTGCCATGCACAAGGCGAGCTGTGTTTCCCAACCGGACCTTGTGATCGACACGGCTAGCTTCGAGGTGATACCGGGGACCGGATCAGAGCTTTACGGTGGGATCTTGTCCCAACCCAAGGTGACCATTAGCGTCGTTGTCAGGAACGCTGGGGACGCGCCTTCCCAAACCTGCATGGTGCTTGCGGGTGTCCCCTTTCAAGTTCCAGCATGGATCCCGGCATTGGCGGCAGGAAGCAGTCACACAGTAGCTATCGAAGCCCCTTCCGGCCTCACGCTCTCGTCTTCGCCGCAATGTTCGAACTCTTACGGCCTGGATGCCTGGGTTGACTACGCAGACCAAGTTCAGGAGAGCTGTGAATCGAACAACCATTTCCAGCGGTACGGTAGCCTGTCTGTTTCCCAACCGGACCTTGTGATCGACACGGCTAGCTTCGAGGTGATACCGGGGACCGGATCAGAGCTTTACGGTGGGATCTTGTCCCAACCCAAGGTGACCATTAGCGTCGTTGTCAGGAACGCTGGGGACGCGCCTTCCCAAACCTGCATGGTGCTTGCGGGTGTCCCCTTTCAAGTTCCAGCATGGATCCCGGCATTGGCGGCAGGAAGCAGTCACACAGTAGCTATCGAAGCCCCTTCCGGCCTCACGCTCTCGTCTTCGCCGCAATGTTCGAACTCTTACGGCCTGGATGCCTGGGTTGACTACGCAGACCAAGTTCAGGAGAGCTGTGAATCGAACAACCATTTCCAGCGGTACGGTAGCCTGTCTGTTGAGGCTTCTGTCCCTCCGACCTGCCCCTCTGAACGCCTCATCTCCCGCGATGACACAACCGACCCAACACAGGATGAACTCGATTGGGCTTCCGATCATGGCCTTACTCACATGGACACACCGAAGCCGGACGGGGCCGAGGGAGACGATGTGAAGTGGATCGAGCGTGTCTGGTCAAATGCGTTGCACTCCTGCATTCAGCCGCTTGTCCTCGCTGACCCGCCTCCGGAGTGCCCGCGAGATCGTGTCGTCCAATGCTACGAGTCCACGGACCCGACATCCGAAGAACTCGAGTGGGCCGGTCGGTTGGGTCTGACCTACTGGGACGATGGCCCCAAGCCGCTCCCAGAAGGTCAATGCGGTCAGGAATGGATTGCGCGCTGGTGGGGTGAAAGCCCTGAATCTGACAATGCTTGTAGTCAAGCCATTGACATCATGTACCCCACCCCTGAGATCGTCTGCCCGCAGGATGTCACAGTGTCCGGGTGCCCCGGGAACGCATCGACGATCGATCCCTCTGTGACAGGCACGGCAACATTCCCTGATCCCTGCGCTGTCGGTGTCGCTCTGGAGTATCAAGATGAGCACTGGGAAGCGCTCGACCCAGAACCCGGCGCCATCCACCGAGTCTGGCGAGTGACCGATCGATGTGGCGAGAGCAGTCGCTGCGACCAGATGATTCGGTGGACATCTCCGCACCCGTACCTGACAGGCCCCCTGAGCGGAACACTCTCGGAGAGCAACATCGTCTTTGAGCTGAGCCACGTCCATCCTCAGCCTCCCATTTTCGAAGAGGGACGAGGAGAGAGCATCTTCATCGTTGGCTATGCCAGCAACAGCTCAGAGCCACCCGAGGAAGGCGATCCTGTGGCCGATACGGCTGTTGTGACAGTACTTGTGGACGGCAACCCGGCAGGCGGAACGACGCTCTCGGTTCTTCCAGGAGAAGAGGGCATTCGTTTCGAGATGCGTGTTCCCATTCCTTCGACCATTGGGTGCCACGAGGTCACGGTGTCCATGGAATCCGGCAGTGTCAGCGGCTGCGTGTTCGTACGCCCTGCTGCAGAGGATCCACACTTCTAGAGCTGGGAGAGATCTCGATTCTGGCCCTCGACGGAAGCTGTCCGGCCGATTGGCTGTCCGAGAGTGTCCCGTCCAGGGAGCCTTGCGCGATTGGTCTGCACTCGGGGCGAGGTGGCTTGGCGAACCGGCGCTGTTTGCAGGGAAGGGCGCTACGTTCGAGGCCTACGTTGACGAACCTCCATCGCCCCCCACGAGGTGCGCCGCAACATGGCACGTGACTCGCAACTCGGACGGGGCGCACGAAGGCCCGCACATGCGGGCCTTCGTGCGCCTTGTGCCTAGTAGCATACGTCGACGCCGTCCTCCTGCAGCAGTTGAACGTCCCGAGGCGCCTCGGGTTCCAGCGGAAGGTCGGTCAGCTTCACGATGGCTCCTTCTGGGAGCCGTCCTTCCACGGTCAGAGGTACGAGACTTGTGATGAGAGTCCCACTGAGATCGATGTGAGGGCAGACACAAGAGAATGGCTCGGGCTCAGGCTCAGCGACCCTCGGGTTCACGTACTCCTCTTCCCCAGTCCAAGCTTGGATCTTGGGGAACCCCTCCAGACTCCTGATCGGGTTGTCTGCGGCCCAAAGGATCTCCAGCAGAGTGTTCGAAGATAGCGCCGACAGATCAGAGATCGTGTTCTCCGACATGTGGAGGATTCTGAGCTCCGGCATCCTTGACAGCACGCTGATGTCTGAGATCTGATTCTCATGGACGCGCAGCGTAGCGAGTCGGGACATCCCCGCAAGTGGGCTGATGTCCGTGATCTGATTCCCTTCGAGAGTGAGCGTCGCAACCTCCGTCATCGCTGACAGCACCCCGATGTCCGAGATCTGATTCTCATGGATGTGAAGACTCGTCAGGCCAGTCATCCCTGCAAGCGGGCTGATGTCGGCGATCTGGTTCTCCGAGAGATTCAGGGTTGTCAACTCGACCAGGCCCGAAAGCACACTGATGTCAGAGATCTGATTCGCCCGCAGAGAGAGGTCTATCAGCGCCGTCAAGCCCAGCAGCGGGCTGAAGTCAGAGATCTGATTCTCCTGAACGCGAAGAGTCGTGAGGACAGTCATCCCTGCAAGCGGGCTGATGTCCGTGATCTGATTTCCGCCGAGAGTGAGATTCGTGAGCCCCGTCATTGCCGACAGCACGCCGATGTCCTCGATCCGGTTGTACGCGAGTCGGAGGTCCGTCAAGTGTATGAGTGCTGTCAGCGGACTGATGTCAGAGATCTGATTCTCATAGACGTTGAGAACCGTCAGCTTGACGAGGCCTCGCAGTGGAGTGATGTCCGAGATCTGGTTCTTCTGGGCACCAAGCTCCGTTAGGTTCACCAGTGCCGCCAGCGAGCTGATGTCCGAGATCTGATTACTCCCGAGAGAGAGGCACGTCAGCGCTGTCATGCCGGCCAACGAGCTGATGTCCGTGATCTGGTTCTCCTGAAGGCGAAGCGTTGTCAAACCAGTCAGCCCAGCGAGCGGGCGGATAGTCGTGAGCTCGTTCCAGCCCAGAGTTAGCTCCGTGAGTGTGCCGAGCTCTGACAACGGGCTGATGTCGGAGATCCGATTCTGATGGATGCGGAGACCTACCAAGCTGGTCATCCCCGAGAGCGGGCTAGCGTCCGAGATCTGGTTGGCCCACAGATTCAGATGTGTCAGCTTGACGAGGCCTCGCAGTGGAGTAATGTCCGAGACCTGGTTCTCCTGGAGGCCAAGCTCCACTAGCTCTACCAGGTCCGCCAGCGAAGTGATGTCCGAGATCTGATTCTCTGCGAGAGAGAGGCGCATCAGCCAGGTCATTCCTCCCAGCGGGCTGATGTCTGAGATCCGGTTTCTGGAGAGGCGAAGCGTCTTCAGTTCGGTCATCCCGGATAGCACGCTGATCTCTTCGATCTCGTTTTCTACGGCGTTGAGCCAGGCGAGCTTTGTCATTCCCGCTAGCGGCGCGATGTCGGCGATTAAGTTCTCCCTGAGATCGAGCCTCACGATACTGATCAAGCCAGACAGAGGAGTGATGTCTGAGATCTGATTGCCTCCCAGCTCGAGCCTCCTGAGCTCGGCAAGATCGGCGAGTGCACTGATGTCCGAGATGCTGTTGTCGTTCAGCTTCAACACCTCTATGAACTTGCAGTGTTCGAGCCCGGACAGGTCGGAGATGTCCCTTCCGCTCGCATCCAGATCTGTCACGAAACTCGCTAGATAGCTCGCGTAGATGTCTCCCACCGGGAAATGCATCGCCTCCCGAATCAGTGACTCCAAGTTGTCGTCTGCGAAGACGACAACGGGATCAGTTGCACCAGAAGCAGCCAACGCAATGCACGCTGCAAACAGCAGCCCCGCAATTCCGAGTCCCTTCTTGCTGATCTTCAACACTGCCACCTCCCATGCGGTTCTTCTAAGGGTCATCCGAGCCACCAACTACTTCACTAGCTAGCCTAGCACGTCGTAGAACGAGAGGCAAAAGGAAGAACGGATCTAAGTTGGCCTTCCTTCGAGATGTCTAGTTCTGAGGCTGCTAGAGCGGGACCTCCGCGATCACTGGAGCAGAAGTGAGGTCTGGCGGTCTTGACGAAGATTGGGGAACACCGGACTGGCTATGCACATTGGCCTCGCGCAAGACAGCTCTGATCACTCGGAAGGAAGGCCGCAGGATAATCGATGTTGGCTCTGCGAACCGGCCAAGTGCCCGCGCTCCGCGCGTGGGCAAGCAGGATGCCGCGCCAAACCGCGACGCAGCAGAGAAGCTGCTACGAAGCGGTCTTCTCTGGGGGCTGAGCAAGCGGTGCGTGAGGAGACTCGGCAAGGCCAAGCTCTCTTCTTGCTGTCACAGGGACATCTCGCCACGAGACAGGCGGCGAGATGAATCAGTGAATGGCCTCTCCAAGCAGAGGAACTCCACCATGGTCTTGACGTCTCCGGCGGCGCCCGTCCGAAAGGATTCTTGAACCTGTCGCACTGCCCGCGATGTGCTCATCGCGCTTGAGCATCCGCTTCGCACAAGATCAGGGATCGCCGTCCTCAGTCTGGTGCTTGAGCAGCCTGAACTAGTCAATGAGACGCATCGAAGGATTTCGGAATCTAGCGGCGTTTCACTCGGAGTGGTTAAGCCAGGTGTTTGCCACGCTTCGTCAAGACGGCTTCTTGACTGGTGATCGTGGAAATCGGGTTCTGTGCGAAGTGGAAAGGTTGAGGGACCATGTAGATGGGATCCTTCGGGCACATCCCGAGTTCAGGGATTCGTGGGAGGCTCGCTTCGGTGCATGTAGTGGGGCGGCTTGATTGTGCGCGTGAACGCTACTAGTATTTGTACGCGCCGCGCGTACAAGATCAAGGAGCGTACAGCATGCATCAGGAACTCAAGGAACACTGCGAAACTAGCCTGAGAACCCTCCTCCAGCCACAAGCTGTAGTCCGGTTGATTCGTGATTGTGAGGACGAACGCAAAGCCCAATACGCCCTGGCTATCGGAGATGATACCGTTGTGATCTCCACAGTGACGCAAGCACGCGTTCGGCCTTCAGAAGTTCCGCTGCTACAGGCGCGCTTCGATGCTGACTGCAAACAGCGAATGGTCTTCGCAAGCTACGTCTCGGCAAACACGGCTGAGGAACTCCGAGAGCTGGGCATCTGGTTCGCGGACACGCTTGGCAATGCGTACATCGAGATTCCCGGAACGCTTCTGATCTGGACGACAGGGAACCGACCCGCTCGAATGCAAGTATCGAAAGGGCAGTACTTCAGTGCGCCCGGGGCGAAGGTTCTGCACTATCTCGTCAAGCATGGACCGGAATTACAGGCAACCTACCGCGAAATTCGTGCGGCGATTGGCATCTCGATTGACAAGATTGGGAAGGTCATCCGCGAGTTGGCCGACAAGAGAGTCCTCCAGACCTCTGGAGCCGGACGTACTCGAATCGTGAGCGGCGAGAGCTTGCTTGAACTCTGGGTCGCTGCGTACGCGGCCAAGCTCGCTCCGACGCTGCTCTTGGGAACGTATAGGGCAGCAAACGATCCCGAGCCAGAGGAACTCATCAGGCGAGCAGTCAAAGCGATCGGCGAGAACGCCATCGTCGGAGCGGAAGTAGCTGCAGATGCGCTGACTCGGTATCTCAGATCAGACACCCTGAGGTTATACCTGCCTGCCGCGGACGTGGAGACTTTGCAGAAGGATCTTCTACTTGCACGCTCGAAACACGGCCGGATCGAGCTGTGCACACTCTACTCTCAAGAGCTTCGAGGCACCGAACGAATCCATGAAGCACCTGTCCTGGATCCTGCATTCGTGTACGCGGAACTGATCGCTGGCGAGCATCAACGGCTTACGGAGACCGCCGTTCGGCTTCGCCAGGAGTATCTCGCATGGACGTTGTAGAGCTTCTCAGCCGGCGGGCCGTTCGGAGCCTCGAACGGCTTGCCAGCACGCTCCGGGCCGGGAACCTTCCATTCGCCGTGATTGGCGCATCGGCCCTGCTGATGCACAGGGTTCGCCTTCCCCGCACAACGCGCGATCTGGATCTCGCTGTGACCGTACGTGGCGGCCTGGACGCGGCCCGCGCGATCCTGCTGGAGGCAGGATTCTCGGACACACGCATCCCGCACCGCTTCACGACGGAGGATAGTGATGAGATCGACATCCTGGCGGTAGATCCATCGCACGAGCCGGCCCACGAGATCATCCTGTCCGACGGAGAGCGGATCGAGGCGATCGGGCTTCCGGAAGCGGTGCAGCACGCCGTCCCGATGGCGCTCGGCTCGTCTCGCCTTCCCGTCGCACCGCTTCCTCTGTTGATCGCGATCAAGCTGTGGACGGCCGCATCCGACACACGCCCACACGATCTGGCGGATGCATGCGCTTCGATGGAGGCGTACGAACTGTCGGGCACACGTCGCTTCGACATCGACCACGAGCGACTGGACGGCCTCACGTTCGAGACGTCGGGCGCGTTCCTCGCCGGACTCGATGTCGTCGACCTGGCAGCGCCAGCAACGAGATCGTCGATCCTCGACGGCATCGACAGACTGATCGCCACCGAGCCGCTGAGCAAGCACGCCGCCGACGGACCGTGGCGACGCGCTCTGGTGTGGGCCTACCGTCTGGGGATTGCAACCGCGGCGCGCTCAACACGCCATACGTCGGAATCGCCGAGGACGCCCCGAAGCCCTCGGATGCATTCGGGAACGACCGAGTAGCTCGTCACTCGGCTGCATCCGCTCCTGGATCGACGGTTCGGAAGCCCAGTCGCTCGCGGATGCGTTCGATCGTCAGCGGGGCGGAGCCTTCGTAGTGGTTGTTGATGAACAGGAACGGCTGTGGCCCGGCGGCTCGAAGCTCCGTCACCATCTTCGCGACGGCGTCGAGTTCGGCGTCGTGCGGTTCGACAACCTTGTCCCAAACCTTGCCCGTTGTCTTCTCGATCCCGCCCCGGTCATTTCCCATCAGACGGAGGACGATCGCCGGGAACTGCTTGAGGATGTCGCTGTGGGCCGCATAGAGCTCCTCGAGGAACGGCATCCAGTAGCCAGAGATAAGCACCGGCACGACGCCCATTGCCTGGAGCGCGTCGAAGAACGTCGCATCAAGCCACTTCGGGTTGCGGATTTCGAGGCCGTAGAGGACACCATCTGGAAGCTGGCCCCAAAGGCAGCGAACTGCTCGAGAAACGCATCACGAGACGCCATCTTCTGCCGGTTGAGATACTCGAACTGAAACAGGATCGGCCCCAGCACATCGTGCAGTGCCTCGATCCGCTCGAGAAACTGAGCAACCAGCTCCACCGAGAGGAAGTGTTCGTTGCGGACGAGCGGATCGCTCTTGGCCTTCTTGTAGGAATGCGTCAGCGTGATGCTGTTCGGCGCCTTGATCGCGAATCGAAAGCCGTCGGGCACGGCGCGGCGGTAGTTGGCGACATCGGAAGGTTTGGGAAGCCGCGGCGCGCCCTTGCCGAACAGAGACCAGAACCACTGATCGATCTCGACACAGTTGAAGTGCTCCGCGTACTCGGAAAGGAAGTCCGCGTCCGGTCCGCTGTAGACGAGACCGGCCCACGACGGGTACTTCCAACTACACGCACCAATCCGGATGGCATCCATCCCCGGTCCCAACCGATTGCGCGCTAGTCGCGCAGGGGTTTCGGCGGCGGATCCCATCGCCCGATTCGACGCGTGCCAGGGCGCCGCGTGCTGACCCGAAGCACACGGAACCGCCGCGCACTCTTCGGTTCGGCTCGATCGACGGCAACTCCATCCTCAGACACGTCTCGTACGGGCGGCGTTTCGACTGACTGTGAGTCCCTCATCATCGCACACCTCGATCAACCATAGACCCGATCGCGAGAGGCTGTCAAGTCGGCGAGTCCAACGAGCTCAACGAGAATCCGCGGCTTTCGCCGCAGCGGGGTGGCAGGCCTCGTGTTCACAGAATCTGCGTCGCCGCCATCGAAAACGCGGGATTCGGCCTGGGCCGGATCCCGCGCTGTCGGTAGTCTGTGAGGTGTTCGCTAGCTCTTGTTCTCTTGTCGATCGAGGTATTGAATGATCGCCTCGACAACAAGGTAGTTGATCGAACGATCCTGCTTGTCTCCGAGCTTGATCAGCCGTTCGACCGGCTTCTCCGACATCTTCCGCTGAGGGATGTAGATCGACAGTTTGTCGAGCACTTCTTTTCTGGGCATCCGTAGCTCCTTTTCCGTCGTTTCGTGACCTTGCGGCCAGCCATTGGTTGGATGCGTTGGTTGTATCTCAAGCTCGTGAAGATGCGGTGTGTGTCCTGAGGACACGGAGTGTCGATGTGAATCCGCACAGGGTGAAGGTCGTTCATTGAACGGACAAGGAACCTACGCCGTTTCCGGCGGCAGCAGCCACCGTCAAGGACGGCTCTCCGCGCCGCCGCTGAGGGCACATGCCACGCGCTGGCTCGCTCGCAGGGAACTTGACCGCGGACAGTGCCGTATCGAAACGGCAGGCACACATCGCCCGTGGCAGAGGGCGAACTAGCGGGGCGGGCTGAACCGGACGACGACGACATCGCCATCCTGAACCCTGTAGCCCTTTCCCTCGAGGCGCCGGGCATCCGCCGCGATCGCCTGTTGCTCGCCGCCGTGTTCGATCATCGCATCGAACGGAATGACCTCGAGCCGGATGAATCCCGCCTCCATCTCGGTGTGAATCTTCCCGGCGGCGACGGGCGCTGGATCCCCCTCACGACAGGTCCAGACGTGGACCTCGCGCTCCCCGGCGGTGAAGAAGTCAACCAGGCCGAGCTCGCGATAGGCGGCATGGATGACACGCGCCGCCGCCGCCTCGCCGAGACCGAGCTCGGCGAGGAACTCGCCGCGATCCTCGGGTGGTAGCTCGCTGATTTCCGCTTCGTCGCTGCCGCTAATCGCGACAACCTCCGCGCGTTCCTGCCCGGCCGGCTCGGCCAGCGCACGAACGAGCGGCCCGTCGAGCGCCTCGCCGTGAGAGACGTTGGCCACGTAGAGCACCGGCTTGAGCGAGACGAGGGTGCACTCGAACACCGACGCTCGTTCCTGCGGCGTCAGTTCCTGGCGTCGCGCCGGCACCCCGTCATGCAGTCGGTCGAGCACACGCTGGCAATCCTCGACTTCGCGAAGCGCGTCCTTGTCTCCGGCCCGCGCGCGCTTCGCACGGCGAGCGATCTTCTTCTCGAGCGTTTGTGCATCGGCTGCCATCAGCTCGAGATCGAGCAACTCGACATCGTGGATCGGATCAGGTGCATCCCCGGTTGGCGCATCGAAGCAGCGGACCACGTGGATCAAGACGTCGGCTTCCTTGACGTGCGTCAGCAGCTTCGAGCCTCGCCCGCCCTCGGCGGTCGATCCCTCTTCAAGGCCGGGAATGTCGACGATATCGAGCGTCGAGGGGACGATCTTCTTCGGCCGGAACAGATCGACGAGCTGCTCCACACGTGGATCGGGAACCTCCACCGTCGCCCGATGCATCTCCGCGCCGTCGAACACCGACGCTCCGGCGGCCGTCAGCGCATTGAACACCGTCGTCTTTCCGCAGCCGGGCACGCCGACCAATCCACAACGAAGCGCCATCCTCCATCTCCTTCTTTCGGGGGCAATCGAAGGAAGGATGGTATCCGGCTGCGGCCCGCGCTGCCAGACGTGTCGACAGCTAGCTTTCGGCCGTCAGCTTGGCTCCCTCCTGGTATCCGGTCCCGATCGGCTTTCCAACCGAGTAGTACTGGTTGTCGAGCGCATAGAGGATCGGATCGAGATCCTGCACCGGAGCAATGCGAAACCGCCCGTCGGCCTCGCTGACGTACGCCTCATCGACATGGGTCTCGACGACCCTCGCGAGGAAGATTCGATGTCCTTCGACGGTGAGATCCTCGACCACTCTGCACTCGAGATTCACCGGGCAGGCGATGAGCAGCGGAACGCCGGGAAGCGTGCCCGGTTCGGACTCGACGAGTGCCGACTTGTCGACATCCCGGCCGGAGACGCTGCCGAAGTGGTCGACGAGCGCCAGCATCTCGGTCGTCGGGACATTGATGCTGAACGCGCCGGCCGCCTCGATCCCGGGCGTCGTGAAGTGTTCCGTGGCGACGGAGGCGATGACCAGCGGAGGCCGGATGCCAAGCAGACCACACTCGCCAACCGTCGCGTAGTTCGCTCGTCCGTCGACCATCGCACCAATGAGGACGATCGGGATCGGATAGACATAGGGATTCGGGCCAATCTTCCGCTTTGCCATGAGTGCCTCCTCGCAGAGAGTGTAGCGCCAGTCTCTCCCCGGTCGTCTCCAGAACGTCACCCGTGGGTTGGCGCTCCTCCGCGTCCGCCGCGTCGCGGCTTCAGCATGACCGCCCAACGTCCTCCGCCACGAGATCGATCCACACACATCAAGACGTTCCGAGCGTTTCGCGAGGAGTTCTGTCCGGAGTCTCTAGAGCTTGGCAGATCGGCGTCGCCGTGGTAGCCTCGCGCGACAAGGAGGGAATCATGCGAAAGCTGCTGGCAGTAGTAGTCCTCGCGGGTGCTGTGTGCCTTGCAGGATGCGAGCTCCTGGACATCATCAACGATCTCTTCGGTGGCGGCGTTCCCGACGGAACCGGAGGTGGCGGGATCGGTGGCGTGACCTTCACGAGGATCATCGTTGAGTATGCATTCGGGATCGAGGTGATGCGACGGTCGGAAGACCCGCAACTCTACCCGCCAACCCTGGAGCCTTGGAGTCTGCTCGCGTCGATCGGATCGATCGGTCAACTCGCCTTCGATGCAACGACCAACACGTACACTGTCGAGACGCCGCAAGGGTCCGATCCCTACGTGAAGATGTCAATCGGACTTGACGCGTCCGGATCGATGATCAGGGATCTCGTTGTCGAGCGACAGATGAGCCACGGACTCGATGCTTGGGAGCGCATCGACAAGATCGTCGCATTCGACATCCCCTACGATCGTGTGGAAGGCAACAGCACATTCTACAGGATCGATGCGGACAACGTTTCGTGGATCGGACTGGACAGGGTGGACTACAAGGATTGGTCGAAGACAGTGCACACCGAGCAAGATCCGATGTACTGGGTGGTCGATCCAAGCACTATGCAGGGCTACTTCGATGCCGATCCGGATCGATACATCGAGATCGAGTTCCAGCAGTAGCCGTCGGCTGATCGAACAGCCGACAGCTGGTCGAACAGCCGTCGGCTAGTCGAACAACCGCTCGGCGATCTCGCGGGCCTTCGTGCCGTGGGTGTTCGGCAGGTGCCTTGGCTCACCGCAGTGCGGGAAGACGTAGACCCCGCGGTTGTCGAGCTTCAGGAACTCGGCGAATTGCGGGAACATTGTCGTGACCGCTTCGGCATTCCCCTTCTCCGGACCGCCACAGGTCAGCACAAGCGCCGTCGGCTTTCCCTCGACGAAAGACCGATGCTCCGGTGATAGATACCCTCGCGATAGGCAGAGGCTGCGAT
>Ga0272441_10008500_pt1 | contig 16235 bp, 11 predicted proteins | sample SSMProp6N_FD_193582 | JGI IMG/M metagenome (GOLD analysis project Ga0272441, IMG submission 193582) | Marine sediment archaeal communities from Little Sippewissett salt marsh, Falmouth, MA, United States - SSM-Prop-6N | ecosystem: Environmental > Aquatic > Marine > Wetlands > Sediment ... | reverse complement strand
GACTGGGAAAATGAATCAAACCTTTCAGATCCTTAACCGCATTCTACCGATCATCGTCCTATTAATTATCGGCAGATGGATCCGGCACATAAAACTGGTGGGCGAATCATCCGTAGCGGATTTCAAAAAGATTGTGGTCAACCTGGCTCTCCCTGCCGTTTTGTTCAATTCTTTTTTCAGGGTTGAACTGCAGGCAAGTTATATCTGGTTCCTGCCCCTCATTTTCAGCTACTGCCTGGTGCTTTATTTGCTGGGCACACTCCTGCACCGGTTTTTGAATGTGAAGGGAGAATATTTCCCTTTCCTGATTACAGGGTTTGAATACGGCATGATCGGCGTCAGCCTGTTCGCAGCAGCTTACGGGCTGGAGAATCTCGGCAGTTTTGCCATCGTTGATTTCGGACAGGAAATGTTCATCTGGTTCCTGTATGTTGCCCTGCTCATACAGAAACGGGAGGGTAAGAGCGAACCCAAGGAGCTGATAAAGATGTTTGCTACTTCGCCTGTAATCCTGGCTATTTTCGCCGGCATCCTGCTCAACCTTCTGGGGCTGCCGGATAATATCGAAAATATTCCAGCCGCAGACGGCTTGCTGGCAGCGGTGGACCTGGTCGGCAGCCTGACCGTGCCGTTAATACTGATTGTAGTTGGGTACGGGATCAAGATTGACCTGGAAGAACTTGCGTACTCCACCCGCATCATCCTGATCAGGCTGGCTGTGAACATACCGGCCGCCCTCCTAATCAACCGCTTCATTGTGGGCAGGCTGATGGGCCTGGGAGCCAGCTTCCAGGCGGGTGTATTCACCCTGTTGGTCCTGCCGCCTCCATTCATCCTGACCCTCTATATGAAACAATCTCTAAAAGAGGAGCTTCACAGCGTGGATAATACTCTCACACTTCACACCGTCGCAACTATCATCGTGTTCATTATTTACTATGCTTTCAACCCAGCCTTATAACCATCCCTTTCGCAATAATTCAATAATTTCAAAAAGAGATTGTTTGATTTGACCAATTGATCAGTTTCCTCTATTACAAGTTCTATGTCACCATATTTTGAGAGGCCGCCCTCTCGGACGGCCTCTCTTTGATTGTGCAAAGCAAGTTTAGAAACTCAAGGAGTCTCTATTCGTAGAGCACCGCCGCAACATCAGGATCATCCAAGGTTGTGGCATCTGCCCATAAGAAACCAGTGTCGATGAATTCATCCAGTGTTTCGCCGTTGACTGCTTTGACAACGGCTTCAACGCATTTATAACCAATGCCGATCGGATTTTGCTGAACTGCGCCAGCTTCCAGTCCAGAGCGGATGGCCTCAATCTGCTGCTGGCCGGAGTCGTAGCCAATGATGACCAGGTCATCGCGGCCCAGCTCTGTGGCTGCATTCAGAACACCGATGATGGAACCTTCATTGGCACCAAAGAAGCCCTTCAGATCCGGGTTGCCCTGGATGATGGCCTTCGACAGGTCGGTTGAACGCAGGTGATCCCCACCGCCGTACTGTGTGTCCACAATGGTGATGTCAGGATACTCTGAATTCATGCGATCGGTGAAACCAGCCACGCGGTCAATGCCAGTGCGGCTGGTGTTGTCGTGGGCAATGATGGCCACTTCACCCTCACCACCGATGAGTTCTGCCATCTTGTCAGCTGCCAGAGCGGCTGCCGCGACGTTATCAGTGGCTGCTGTTGCCAGCGGGATGTCGCTGTCTACGCCTGAGTCAAAGGCGACAATTGGGATGCCTTTTTCCTGTGCCTGTTCAAGCAAGGGGATGGCAGCCTGAGAGTCTACCGCTGCAAAGCAGATACCTGCGGGATCCTTATCGATTGCTACCTGCAGCATATCCATCTGCTTGTCAACCATGGCTTCTGTCTCGGGGCCTTCAAAGGTAATTTCAACACCATATTCTTCCGCGGCCTGTTCAGCGCCTTTTTCTACAGCCAACCAGAAGGCATGCTGGAAACCCTTGGATATAACAGGGATATACATTGTTTCTGCCGCTTCTTCTTCCATGGCCTCTTCTTCTTCCATGGCTTCTTCTTCCATCACCTCTTCTTCGGCGGGTGCGGCCTCTTCGGGCGCTGCGGCTGGCGCGCAGGATGCAAACAACGCTGCCACCAAGAGCAGTCCCAGGATGGTAATCAATAGTTTCTTGGATTTCATTTTTATTCTCCTCTTTTTTAGATTTGTTGATATTTTTCTTCCTGTTACCGTTACTCTATTTTCTCTACCTTTTCACCTCCTTTATATTAAAAATTTTGACATTAAGATCAATGCACAAAAATTTCATTAAGTATTTATGAACGCTCACCACGCCGCAGTATATCCAGATAGACAGCCAAAATCACAATCAAACCGGTTACGACAATTTGCCATTCCTGCGGAACGGACATGATGCGTAAACCATTCGTCAGGGTGCTGATAATGAATGCGCCGATGATGGTGCCGAGCATGGTGCCTTCACCACCGTTCAGCGAAACACCGCCGATTACCGCTGCGGCAATTGCGTCCAGCTCATATCCCTGGCCCAGAGCAGGCTGCGCGGAGTTCAACCTCGCCGCTATCACTACACCGGTGATTCCGACAAAAAAGCCGCCCAAAGCATAAATAGCAGTCTTCCAAAAATCGATATTAATACCGGACAACCGGGCCGCCTCTTCATTACTGCCAATCGCAAAGCAGTAACGGCCGATGATCGTTTTTGATAAAATCAGCCCTGCCAGCAGCGCACATCCAAACATTATCAACACCGCATTGGGAATTTCAAAACCGGGAATGAGAGACCCAAGGATCGAACCCATTGCAATTTCTTTCCATCCGGAATCAAGCGGAAAGTAGCTTGGAGAAAGATCGGTAATCACAAGAGAAAGCCCCTTGGCAATATTCAACATACCTAAAGTCGCAATAAACGGGGGAAGTTTCAGTTTTGAAATCATCACCCCATTCAGAAAACCCGCAAATGTACCGGTAAATATGGCAGCCAGCGCTCCCAGCGGAATGGGCAATCCCCAGAAGTTAATAAAGACGGCACTCATCACCGATGAGAGCGTCATAACCGTCCCAACGGAGAGGTCAATACCGCCAGAAATGATGATAAATGTCACACCAATTGCCAGCAGACCATTGACCGCCGTGGAAACCAGAATACCAACTATGTTGCTGAAAGTAAGAAAGTAGGGGGAAGCAAGCGAAAAGCCGACAAATATGATCAGCAGCGCACCAAACGCCAGAAGGCGCTGAACAGCATCCGCTCTGGTTCCTCTCTCACGGGCAATAGCTTCAGATTTCATAGGCAAGTTCATCCATTTCTTTCGTGATTGTTTGCATTCCTTCCATTCCGCATAGTAGCCAATTGCATGATGCTTTCCTGCGTTGCTTCAGTATAATCCAACTCTCCCGTGACCCGTCCCTCGCACATGACCAATACACGGTGGCTCATCCGCAAAATCTCCGGCAGTTCGGAGGAAATCATAATGATGGACTTACCTTCCCTGGCAAGATCATTTAAAAGCGAGTAAATTTCCTGCTTAGCGCCGACGTCAATACCCCTGGTCGGTTCATCAAAGATGAGGATATCCGCGTCTTTGGCCAGCCATTTTCCGACCACCAGCTTTTGCTGGTTTCCGCCGGAAAGGTTTTTTGCTTTCTGATCCAGGCTGGGTGTACGAATGGAGAGCTGATCGACGATACGCTTCGCGGTGGCATACACCTTGCCATCCCGCACCCAACCAAACAAGGCAGACAAGCGGTTTAAAATGGTAAGCGCAATGTTGGTTTTCACATCGAGGCCAAGGCAGAGGCCGTAGCGTTTGCGGTCCTCGGATAGGTAAGCGATATCATAGACCACCGCATCTGCGGGTTTCTTGATGTTGACTTTTTTGTCTCCAACAAAAATCTCGCCGGAATCATACGGATCAGCCCCAAAAACCGCCCGGGCTGCTTCCGTTCTGCCTGCTCCGACCAGCCCAGCGAATCCAAGTATTTCTCCTTTTTTCAGCTGGAAGCTGACATCCTTCAATACGCCCTTTCTTGAAAGATTTTTCACTTCAAGGACAATTTCCTGGCTGCGGTCTTTGGGAACCTCGGGTGAGGATTCATAAATCACGCGGCCGACCATCATCTTGATGATCTGGTCTATGGTGGCGTCCCTGGTCTTGACCGTATCCACATACAAGCCATCCCGCAGGACCGTCACCCGATCGGAAATCTCCTTAAGTTCCTCCAAACGGTGGGTAATATAAATGATGCCGACACCTTCTGATTTCAGCTGGCGGATTATGCGAAACAACTCCTTTATCTCCACATCGGTGAGGGCTGCACTGGGTTCATCGAAAATCAACACATCCGAATTGAAGGAAAGCGCCTTGGCAATTTCAACCATCTGCTGCTTGGCAACGGTCATATCCGCCACTTTCATGCGCGGATCCAGTTTGACATGCATCATATCGAAAAGGTTCTTCGCCTTTTCGTTTATGGCGTTCTCATCCAGCAGGAAACCCTTCAGCGGCTCGCGCCCAATAAAAATATTCTGGGCAGCAGTGAGGTGGGGCATAAGGTTGAGCTCCTGGTGCACCATACTGATACCTCTTTGCTGGGCATCACGCGTATTGGCAACATCCACTTCTTCGCCCTTGTAGAGTATTCTGCCGCCATCCCTGCTGTATATTCCGGCAAAGACTTTCATCAGCGTGGATTTGCCAGCGCCATTTTCCCCCACCAAGGCATGTACCTCACCCTTTTTTAAATTGAAATGGCATTTCTTGAGGGCATCAACCCCAGGAAACGATTTGTCAATTCCCTCCATTATGAGAAGACTATCGTCCATGCATGTTCCTCACCATTAATGAAATTTTATTTCTCCTTCGTTATTTTGGTAAAGGATAATGGTATCGGTATCATGTTATCGTTACCATATTAGCACAACGACAAATAAATGTCAACATTGTTTTTGGTGAAATCTTCGGCGTTATCGCGTCTATGATATCTATTAAAGGTTTTATTCTTCCCAGGATCAAAAGTCATTTGTATCATAATGACTTTGTTGATTATATATGATTCCCATCGACATTTGCAAGGGGAAATAGTTCCTTGAAAACCATGCCTTCTTACAGGTTTGCCAAGACTCTCGCCTATTGACATTGGCTTTTATTCATGCTAATATGGTAACGATACCACAAACACTGGAAATCAACCCAAACAAATCTGATATTACCGATGGCAACCATTCACGATGTCGCAAAAAAGGCAGGGGTCGCGCCCATTACGGTGTCCCGGGTTATCAACGATTCCGGCTATATCAGCGAAAAAACACGCAAAAAGGTACAGGAAGCGATTGATGAGCTGGGATATGTGCCGAACGTTCTCGCCCGCAGCCTGAAATCCAAACGAACAAACACGCTTGCGCTGGTCTTCACGGATATTGCCAATCCCTTTTTCACCATCCTCGCCAGGGGTGTGGAGGATACCGCCAGTGAATCCGGTTTCAACGTAATTTTCTGCAACACAGACGAGTCGCAGGAGAAAGAGGATACGTACATCCAGCTTCTGCTTCAAAAACAGGTGGACGGCATCCTGCTGGTGCCTGCTGGCAGAAGTTCCAAATCAATTGAACTCATTCAGTATCAAAAAACACCCTTGGTGGTTCTGGATCGTCGTGTCCCGCACACAAACGTGGATGTCGTGCGCGGCGATTCGGACGGCGGCGCTTACCAGCTTACCCAGCACCTCATCAAACTGGGGCATGAGCGAATCACCCTCATCACCGGCCCGCGCGAAGTCTCCACAGCGGAGGACCGCTTCCAGGGATATAAACGGGCAATGCAGGATAACGGGCTTTCGGAGTTCATCCAGTGCCATTACGGCAGTTTCTCGCTTGAAAGCGGAAAGCAACTCGCTCAGCAAATTTTTTCAAAACAACCTGCACCCACAGCCATTTTTGCCGCGAAAAACCTCATCGCACTAGGAGCTTTGAGCACCCTGAATAGTCTGGGGAAAATAGTGCCCGATGACGTGGCGCTGGTCAGCTTTGATGACATCCCGGAAAACCTGACAATGTTCCCGTTCATGACCGTGGTCAGGCAGCCGTCTTATGAGATGGGCAAGCGGGCAACCGAAATCCTGATCTCCAGAATCAAGGAGAAAGGCAATCCGGATTTCCAGGAAATCATATTTCCGGTAGAATTCTTCGAGCGCGCCTCCAGCGGCGGCCCAATTAATTGAAGGCCCAAAAGGAGACGTGCATATCCAACCGGAAATAAAGCAGGAAAGGAAAATTCAAAACATGAAGCAAACTTACACCGCAGCAAATTATCCCGGAATAGAAAAGGATGACCTGATCATGGTCGCTGGCGCCGGCGGTTTTATCGGCGGATCGCTGGTACGCTATTTCAGTGACCAGGGATTCACAAACATCCGCGCAGTTGATAAGAAACCGATGCCTGAATGGTACCAAATAACCGAGGGCGTGGAAAACCTGTGCCTTGACCTGAGCGAGAAGCTCAACTGCAGGCGGGCTGTGGAGGGGGCGGTTGAAGTGTACAACCTGGCAGCCGATATGGGCGGGATGGGTTTTATCGAGAAATTCAGGGTGGAGTGCCTGCGCAGCATCCTGATCACCACACACCTGATTGATGAAGCGTACCGGGCGGGCGTGGAACGCTATTTCTTCTCCTCCTCCGCTTGTGCGTACAACACAGACCTGCAGAAGGATCCGAATGTGCGGGCTTTGAAGGAATCCGATGCGTATCCGGCGAACGCAGAACGCGGGTACGGCTGGGAGAAGCTAATGTCCGAAATATTCTGCCAGGAGTACGCGGCGGAAAGGGATATGAAGACATTCATCGCCCGATTCCATAATGTGTACGGGCCAAACGGCACATGGGACGGGGGGCGCGAAAAAGCGCCGGCTGCGCTCTCGAGAAAAGTGATCGAGGCAGAGGAAAGCGGAGATTTGAACATCACCATCTGGGGGGATGGCAGCCAAACGCGCAGTTTCATGTATATCGATGACTGTGTGAAAGGTGTGGATATGATCACCCACTGTGATGACCTGATCGCCACCCCCATAAACCTTGGTTCGAGCGTTCTGATTTCCATCAACGACCTGGTCAGAATGATCGAGGATATTGCCGATGTGAAGCTGGAGCGGACCTACGACCTGGACGCACCGAGGGGTGTTGCCGGCCGCAACAGCAACAATACATTCATTAAGAAAATGCTCGGTTGGGAACCGGACACAGCGCTGCGTGAGGGGATGGAAAAAACATATGCCTGGATCAAAAAACAGTATATGGACCGCAAGGCAGGAAAACATACACCCGCAGGACATTATTGAACACTGGATCAATTTGAAAGGTAATGTGAAAGAAAGGGCCGGAAAAAAGGACATCCATTCAACCATCGGCGGCATTCCTTACCGGATGGCATTTGCCGGCGGCTGGATTGACCAACCCTTTATTTCCTCCCGCAACCCTGACCCGCCCGGTTCCATGGTTGTGGTTGCACTAGAACCAACCTTTCCCTTTATGAGCAAGTGCGGCATGGGCACCAGCACACGCCGGGAAGCCATGAAACTCTGGGGAGACAACCTCCCAGATGAAGACCCGCAGAAGCTGATGCGGGAGCTCTACAATACGGAAAACGCAAGCCGGAAAGACCCCTCCGGCTCCCAGGACATGGCAGGGATTGTGTTTCCCGGCATCAACCGTCTGGATTACGATGCGAATTTTGAGGGCGGGTATTTCCCGGTGAATGTGGCTTCCAACAACGACCCGGAGACAGCAAACTGGCTGGAAAGAGTGATCCACATCCTACCGGTCAGCCAGCGGCCGCAGGGCTACCATCCCCTCGGTGTGAAGAACCTGGATCAAAAATGGATCAGCCGTTTAGGAGGCGCCGGAAGGGACTGCTACGAAGCCATCCTGGCAAAGGATGCGGAAATGTTGGGGGAGAGCATGAACGAAACCATGAGCTGCTGGGAAGCCATCCTGCCGCACACAGTACGACATCAGACAATTACCGAAGACCTGCCAGGTCTGTTATCTTATTACCAGGACCATTATTACGGTGCGATGTATTCGGGCTGCGGGGGCGGCTATTTTTACATTGTCTCTGATGAGCCAGTTCCAGGCACATTCCAGGTGAAAATCCGGATCTCAAACAGCCAGGAGGGGCAGGATGGGTGAGCTATCGCTGCGGCCAACTGTATATGTGAGCGGGAGCTTCGATGCCATCCAAACGCCGGATATACGGTTTTTGGAAGAAGCATCCAAACTGGGAAATGTACACCTGCTGCTGCATTCAGACAAGCTCCATGAAGAGATGAGCGGTGAAAAGCCGAAGTTTCCGCAGGATGAGCGGCGATACTACCTGCAATCCATCCGATTTGTAGACAGTCTCACCTTGGTTGAAAATTCTGGACCGGAAACTGTTTTTTTCTCTGAAAGAATGGAAAATTATGACGGACCCAAGCCCTTTTGGGCGGTTAGAGAAGAAACCACACGTCCCGATTTCGAAGAAGTATGTAGAAAGAACGGTTTTGTTTACAGAGTGATCCATGATGAGACCCTGCAGGGCTTCCCGATGCCCCCAACAGTCCCAAACAGCAAAAATCCACCCCCAAAAAAAGTGGCGGTTTCGGGCTGTTTTGACTGGGTGCATTCCGGGCATGTGCGGTTCTTTGAAGAGGCATCGGCATTCGGCGACCTGTTTGTGATCGTCGGGCATGACGCGAACCTGCGCCTTCTGAAAGGGGAAGGCCATCCGCTGTTTCCCGAGGAAGAACGAATGTACTGGGTGCATTCCATCCGCTTCGTAAAACAGGCATTGGTTTCAAGCGGTGACGGATGGCTGGACGCGGCGCCCGAGATCATGAAAATCAAACCGGATTTCTTTGTTGTCAATGAAGATGGGGATGTGCCCGAAAAAAGAGAATTCTTTAGAAAACACAATATCACGTACAGGGTCTTGAAGCGAAAACCCAAACCGGGACTGCCCGCGAGGGTCAGCACCAACCTGCGTGGTTTTTGAAGGCTGCTGCCGGAAAATGGATTAATGGTTCTTGAAAAAATAAAATAGCGAAAAACAGGAGGAAAGATGCTCAGTAAAGGGATCCTGAACCCGCACATCAATTCGCTGCTGGCGCGCGTGAGGCACAATAATCTGCTGGTGATCGCGGACCGGGGATTCACGAATTTTCCAGTCGTGGAAACGGTGGATATTTCCCTGGTAGACGATATACCCTCGGTCCTTCAGGTTTTCGAGGCCATCAAGCCAAATTTTGACATCTGCCAGATCATCATGGCAGAAGAATTCAAGCTGGAAAACGCCATGGAAGTACAGGAGCGATACAGCACTGCCGTTGGAAAGATACCTGTAGATTTCGAAGTTTCTGACAACATGAAAAAGCGCGTCCCTGGTGCAATCGGCATCATCCGCACCGGAGACACCATCCAGTACGCCAATATGATCCTTGTATCCGGGCGCGTTTAGGAAAAAATCTTACGAATATCCCATTCAATAAACAGAAAGGAAGGATTGAAATGGCAGATACAAAAGAGGGTTTCGGAAATAGATGGATCGGCGAGATGCCAAAGATCGGCATCCGGCCGGCCATTGACGGGCGCTTAAACGGCGTGCGGGAGAGCCTGGAAGGCCAGACGATGGGAATTGCCAAAAGGACCGCAAAATTCCTGAGCGACAACCTGCACTACCCGGACGGTTCACCTGTTGAATGCGTAATCGCGGACCGGACCATCGGCGGGGTGGCGGAAGCCGCCATGTGCGCCGAAAAGTTCGCCCGTGAGGGCGCGGGGGTTTCCATCACGGTGACCCCCTGCTGGTGCTACGGGTCGGAAACGATGGATATGGATCCGCTGACGCCCAAAGCCGTCTGGGGATTCAACGGCACCGAAAGGCCGGGGGCTGTGTACCTGGCGGCTGTGCTGGCCGCCCACAACCAGAAAGGGCTTCCTGCGTTCTCCATCTACGGTCGGGATGTACAGGATTCAGACGATACATCCATCCCTGAAGACGTGCAGGAGAAACTGCTGCGCTTTGCCAAAGCCGGCCTGTCCGCGGCGATCATGAAGGGAAAATCGTACCTTTCCCTGGGGGGCACCTCGATGGGCATTGCCGGTTCAATCGTGGACCAGCCCTTCTTTGAGTCCTACCTCGGCATGCGGGTGGAAGATGTGGATATGACCGAGATTTACAGGAGGATGGAAGAAGGCATCTTTGACCCGGACGAATATGAAAAAGCGCTGGCATGGACCAAAAAATACTGTAAAGAGGGCAAGGAATACAACCCGAAAAATAAACAGCGCACAAGGGAGCAGAAAGACAAAGATTGGGAAACCGTGGTCAAGATGGCGATCATCGGACGCGACCTGATGGTCGGCAACCCCAGGCTGGAAGAATTGGGCTACGGGGAAGAAGCGCTGGGGCACAACGCCATCGCCGGCGGCTTCCAGGGCCAGCGGCAGTGGACGGACCACTTCCCGAATGGCGACTTTATGGAAGCCATTCTCAACTCCTCCTTTGACTGGAACGGCATCCGCGCTCCGTATATCTTCGCCACCGAAAACGACAGCCTGAACGGCGCGGCCATGTTGTTCGGCTACCTGCTCACCAACACAGCGCAAATCTTTGCGGACGTGCGCACTTTCTGGAGCCCAGAGGCGGTCAAACGGGTAACCGGCTACCAGCTGAAAGGAAAAGCTGAAGGCGGCATGATCCACCTGATCAATTCCGGCGCCGCCACGCTGGACGCGACAGGTATGCAGGAAAAAGACGGACAACCCGTGATGAAACCCTACTGGGAGATAACTGAAGATGAAGTGAAGAAATGCCTGGACGCCACCACCTGGTACCCGGCGAATACCGGCTACTTCAGAGGAGGCGGCTACTCTTCCGGATTCCTGACCAAGGGCAGTATGCCCATGACCATGAGCCGGATTAATATCATTAAGGGGTTGGGACCAGTCCTGCAGCTGGCGGAGGGCTGGACGGTGGATATCCCGGAGGATGTGCACGAGGCGCTTAACGAGCGCACAGACCCGACCTGGCCAACGCACTGGTTTGTCCCACGCCTGACGGGCGGCAGCGCCTTCCGGGATGTGTATTCCGTGATGGCCAACTGGGGCGCCAACCATGGCGCGATAAGCTACGGGCATATCGGTGCCGACCTGATCACGCTCGCCTCGGTCCTGCGCATCCCGGTTTGCATGCACAACGTGGGCGAGGAAGCGCTCTTCCGGCCCAGCACGTGGACAGCATTCGGTGTGATGGACCCTCAGGGAGCTGATTTCCGCGCCTGCGCGAACTTCGGCCCGCTCTTCGGGCAGTATTAAAACCAAAAACAAAGCCGCCTTTACCAGGCGGCTTTTTATGTACAATAAATAACAGGATTCGCACTGCACAAACATAGTCAGTGCCTATTTTGAAAGACTTTTTTAGACTCTGGAGGAAGATATGGGTGAACTGCTATTAGGGATCGATGTCGGGACCTACAGTTCCAAGGGCGTGCTGTGCCGCACCGACGGAACCATCCTGGCCGAGGCTCGCGCCGACCACGATATGTCCATCCCCAAACCGGGATACGCGGAGCATGACGCGGAGAAAGTATGGTGGGCGGATTTCAAACAAATTACAAAGGAGCTGTCCGGAAAGGTGCCGGAGGGAGACCAAATCGCCAGCGTGGGCGTGAGCGCAATCGGCGCCTGTGTGCTTCCGGTGGACGCGGAGGGCAGACCGCTGCGGCCGGGCATCCTTTATGGGGTGGATACACGGGCGGTGAAGCAGATCGATTACCTCGAAGAAAAGTATTCACGGGAAGCCCTGGTGGAGTTCGGGGGAACTCGGCTCACCACACAGGCGGCCGGACCCAAGATCATGTGGATCAAGGAAAACGAGCCGGAGATCTATCAGAATACGCACAAATTCATCACTTCCACCTCCTATATCATTTACAAACTAACGGGGAATTACGTGATCGACGCGCACACCGCGACGGAATACAACCCGCTGATTGATATCCAAAAGGTTGCCTGGGATGACCGCTTCGCGGAAGACATCACACCGCTTGACAAGCTGCCGGAGATCGGCTGGTCGGACAAGGTTGCCGGGAAAGTGACGGAGGAAGCCGAAGCGATCACGGGCATCCCGGCGGGAACGCCGGTGAACTTCGGGGCGGTGGATGCCCTCTCGGAAGCGGTGAGCGTGGGCGTTGTGGATGCGGGCGAGCTGATGATCATGTACGGAAGCACAGCTTTCTTCATCTTTTTCATCGAGAAACCCGTGCCCACCTATGAGCTGTGGCTGGAAGCCGGTGTGTTTGAAGGGCAGTTTGAATATTCGGCCGGGCTCTCCACCAGCGGTTCCGCCACCACCTGGTTCCGGGACCAATTCGGCAGGGACCTTTTAGCCACGCAGGAAAATGGAGGACAGAACGCCTATGCCGCCCTGGCAGTACAGGCGGCCGCGTCACCGGTGGGGGCGAACGGGTTGATGATGCTGCCCTACATGAGCGGGGAGCGCACGCCCATCTTTGATCCCAAGGCGCGCGGCGTGATCGCGGGCCTTTCGCTGGGGCATTCGCGGGGCGACGTGTACCGCGCCCTGCTGGAGGGGACGGCATTCGCCATCCGCATGAACCTGGAAGCGATGCGGGGCGCCGGCGCGGAGATCAAGCACGGCGTGGCGGTAGGCGGGGGCGCGTCCAACGAGCTCTGGCTGCAGATGGTGAGCGACGTCTCGGGCATCCCCCAGTTACTGCCTGAAAAGACCATCGGCGCGTCTTACGGAAATGCCTTCCTGGCCGGGATGGCGGCCGGATTGGTGGAGCTGGATGCCCTCAAACGGGAGTGGGTGAGGATCAGCCGGGATGTCCAGCCGGATATGGAAAAGAAAAAGATCTACGACCGGCATTACCCTGTGTTCAAGGAGCTGTATGAAAGTTCAAAGGATGCAGTTCACAAACTGGCGGAGATGCAGGAATAAACCAGCCTAATTTTAGACAAGGAAGAGAAAGAGGACGGCGTTCAGCCGTCCTCTTTCTTCAAGCACTCCTCTCCTCGAGAGGGTTCACTCGGCGAAGATGGATGTGCCGGGCCAGTCGGCAAACGCCTCCAGGTACTCCAGCACCTTTTCCCCGCTCAATTCAAACCATTCTTCCTCCACCGGGTCATACAGGAACATACCCAGCTCATCCGCCAGTATACCTTCTTCCAGCGGGTAGCCCAGCTTCAGGGTCGCACCGGCCGGCACTTCATCCAGGACCACCTGGTCCGGATCCATCAGCACCACCGTCATACCCTTCAATGTGGCCGCTCCCTCCGGCAGGTCAAACGGGATGGTCTCATCCGTTTCCTCCGTCAGGGATGCCCAGTAGCCGCACAGTCCGCAAAACTCGGCTCTCGAACCATCCGGCAGTTCCAAGATCACGCATTCTGATGTGCAGGGCAGTTCCACCAGCTGGCCGCCGGTGACCGGGATCAACCCAGCCGCGGCAACCCCGCCCGGCTCATCATAGAAGCATACTTCCGCTCCCGGGTTGGAGGTCTGTCCTGCCGGGCAGTTGTTACACTCCGCCCAGCCCCAGTTGGCTGCAAACGTGCCCGCACGGCACTGCGTGCAGGCGGTGCGGCCTTCATGCCCATTCGTGCTACTGCCGGGCGCGCAGTAACTGCATTTGGTTGCGCCCGCTGCGGATGAATAACTGCCGGCGGCGCAGTCTTGGCAGGCCGTCTGGCCTTCCTGGCCATTAAATTGGCCAGCCGCACAGAGCAGGCAGGCGTTATCCAGTTCATAGGTGCCTGCTGCACAGGCAGTGCATTCGGTTGCCGCCGCATCCGAGACATATCCCGGATCGCAGTCCACACAGGCATTATCCAACTCATAGGTACCGACTGCACAGGCCATGCATACAGTTGCCGCCGCATCCGAGACATACCCTGGATCGCAGTCTACGCAGGTATTATCCAGCTCATAGGTACCAGGCGAACAGGCAGTGCATTCCACCGCTCCCGCATCAGATATATAGCCCGGGTCGCAGGCCTGGCAGGATGTCTGTCCTGTCTGGTCATTGTAGGTACCAGCCGCGCAGGGCAGGCACTCATTATCCAATTCATAGGTCCCAGCCGCACAGGGTGTGCAGGATTTTGCTTTCCATCCGGATACTGTACCCGGCGCACAGTCGTAGCACAGGCCCTCATCCCCCCATGAGCCAGGCGGACACGGCAGACAGCCCGTCCGATTTGCGTTGGGTGTCTTGCCATCAAAACACTGGTAGCATGTGCCACCCGTCCCAGCATAGCCTGCCGGGCAGGGAGCGCACCCTCCCACGCCATCCGGTTCAAACCCGTCTCCACATACAACCACCGGACAGCCGTTATTTTCTGCCGGACCTGGCTGGGTGGGACAAAGGTCATCCGCATCCGGCAAATCATCCCCATCATAGTTGCAGTTGCCCTGGCACCAGGCAAAATTCGCAGCGTATCCAAGCCCAACCGGATGGTACCAATTGTTCCCTGGATTTGCGTCATATTTGTTATGGTGGTCCAGATTGTAGAAATACCACGCCATTTTATTCGTTGGGGATGCCCCGTTTATATACAGATTCTTGGGAAAATTGTCAGTCGATCCATCGTACAAATCTACATCTCCGGTCACAAATGTGTAGCTATCCGGTCCATTTAATGTCGGATGGGCAACCAACCCATAATATCCATTCCGGAAAGCATCTACCTTGATGACGCAAGTGAGATGGGAGGCATCATGCCGCAGGTAGAGCCCCGTGCCGCCATTGTCATTGAATTCGCTGCGTATCACCGCATTAGTGCTACTGTAAACATCTGTGCTGTCCGTACTGAGGTAAGCCCCATCCCCGCTGTTCTCATTGGCAATCACATCAGATAACACGATATCACCATCAACAGCATGGACATAGATTCCCCTGCCGCTGTTTCCTCTAGCCGTTACACCTTGAATTGTCACCAAATTCGGTGCTGACGGGCTGTAGGATTCAACGGAGACGCCCGTCCCACCGCTGTTGCTGGCTGTGGAATTTTTCACGCTCACGTTGCCGTTTGATTTGATTTTTAAGGCATCTCCCCACTGCGATTCGAAGCTACTCGCGTTGATATCCACATTTCCACTGCCAGCAGTGTTGTCAATATATGTACTGTATTCTACGGACGTATTTGCGCCTCCGTTGGTGCTTACATTCGTCAGGGAAACGTCCCCGCCCGTATGGCCTTCAGGATTTGCTGTTGTTGTGTCGACATATAGAGCGGAGTCATATGTATTCTCAATCGTAATGTTGAGTATTGTTAGACTTCCCGAATTATCGAGCGCCAACAGCGTGGGCGTATCCGCCCCACTTGATACGGCCGTTCCCTCAATTCCAATCCCGGCATCACTGCCGGATATGGAAACCGTAAAATCCCGTAAAGTGATGTTTGCATAGTTGCTATTAATATAAATCTGGCTGTCGAAATAGGTCGGTCCGCCGACCCCACCCTGAATCACGATATTCACAGGTGATCCGCTTGTCCCGAAATTCGAGAGTTCAAAGCCGCTGAATGTTCCAGATTCAACCAAAATTGTTCCGTCCCCCCCATCCGCGAGTGCATCTGCAATCGCATCAGCCATATTGATGTGCGAATCACCGCACACACCGGCAGAGGGACACCATACCGGATCTGCAGCCGCGAGGACATCCGCAGCTTCCTGAGACCCAAGCGGCACCTCATTACCTTCTTCATCCAAGAGGATTGTCCCATTCTCAGAAAGCAGTTCGACTGTATCCGAGACTCCTTCTGATTCTTGCTCTATCTCCGCAGTCACCACCGGATCAGGGAGTGAGCTCAATGTCACCTCGGGGGTGATCTCAACCTCCTCTTCTGGTTCCTTTTCAGGACCTTCCTGTTGTTCTTCTACCGCGCCTGCTTCTTCATTATTGGCTGCAGTTTCCGCTCCAGCAGGCGTCTCTGCCGGTTCATCACCCTCTGCCAGTACGGGGCTGGGCACAACCAAAACGAAAAGCATCGCCAGCGTAAGGACACATATACATGATTTTTTCCATTTATTTTGTTTTTTCATCAGAATATCCTCTCTATCCCTTTTTTTTATTTCATTAAATCAAAAAACCCTCCGATTTTTCTCCTTTCCTGGCAGCGGCTAGTTATTAAGACAACAAAACCGGTCAATGACCGGTTTCGCTATTGGCTCCCTGAT
>Ga0272441_10008499_pt1 | contig 16237 bp, 16 predicted proteins | sample SSMProp6N_FD_193582 | JGI IMG/M metagenome (GOLD analysis project Ga0272441, IMG submission 193582) | Marine sediment archaeal communities from Little Sippewissett salt marsh, Falmouth, MA, United States - SSM-Prop-6N | ecosystem: Environmental > Aquatic > Marine > Wetlands > Sediment ... | reverse complement strand
CCTCTGTTTTTTTACTGTTAATTCATATCAGTTTATACTTTACACTTTAAATTATCCCAAATCGTATCGATTTCGCAGTAGAACCTTTATTTTATCTGGTGAGCCTTCGTTTATTGTAACCTTTTTTATTAAAAGGTTGAAGTTTTTCTATCCATATATCTTCAAGCATTTTCAGGTCATCGGAATAATCCATTTTCACATCTTCTTTAGGTTTTAAATAATCAATGACCTCAAAAGCAAAATTATCTATTCCTATATCATTGAAATCTTTTTGAAGTGCCTTGTTCATATGGGAACCGAGAGTAAGTTGAAATCTGCATCCATTTATCTTTCCTTGTAAGTTGATTCCACTATCAATAAAAATCTTTCCGTTTATAAGATTTTTTACTTGAAATACACCCATCGGTTCTATATTTTGTTTATATTGTTTTTTTAATTCTTTTTTATTTTTTTTCTTTTCCTTCATGGATCGCTTTCTCCTCTTTGTCTTTTTTTCTGGCAACAATGTGTTGATTGGGCGGAGATTCATATAAATTACAATTTTAATTATAGAAAATCCTCCTGTCTCAATAATCCCTGCAATTCTCCCGTAGTAAGCTTTCTGATGTATGGAATAAATCCCAAACGTTTTATATTTGTTTCAATCAAAGTATCGATAGACCTATTCTCTCCCAGGCAATCTGTAGCTGAAATAAAAAATCCTTTAGGCTTCAGCAGTATATGTATCCTGTGAATAACATTCTCCATATCTTCAAGAAAATAAAGTATATTAAAAGCTAGCACAACATCAAAGGTATTTTTTTAAAATTGCTTTTCATGAATATCCGCAACTTTGAATTCAGTATTAAAAATATCATTCTTTTCTGATTTCATTTTTGCTACCTGAATTATTCCTTCAGAAACATCAAATGCAATTATTTTTTGAACTTCATTTGATAGTTCAATGGTTGTAATGCCTGTACCGCATGCATAATCCAAGGCAATATCAGCTTTTTTTAGATATTTCCTGGTAAGTTCAATCGTGTCTCTGTAGGTCTGCGAGTATTTTTTGAGAGACAAGACATCATATTTTTTAGCCCTTGTGTCCCAAAATTCTATAGTATTTTTCATTTATTATTTTCCTTTATCTTAATATATCTCAATTATTTCCATAAAAAACTAAACAAATTTATTGCTCAATTTACGCGGTTATGGCAAAAGAAATGATTCTGGTTACAAGCTAAAATTCTAACCATTGTTCCCATGTATCCGGTAAAATAATATGGTAAGTAATTAATGTAAATTTTTTTCCACTTAATTATTGAATATCTTCATTTGCATTTGGTATGTTTTACCGTATTAATTCATTAAAATAATCAAAATCATTTTTCTCCAATTTATCAATAACCCGATCAATGATATTAATTGTCCTTTTATTATCAGTATTGATGAGCCTGGCAAGTCTGGCAATTCTAAATTGGTATACTCTTTCTTTTTCAAGTTTATCAACCATATACTGGTATTCCGCTTTTTCTTCTTCTAACTCACTTTCTTGTAATTTTCTTGATGCGAACAATATTTCAATCTCAACCCTATCAAGCGCAGACATATCTTTTACATAGTATTTTTCATCAACGAGAAAAGTTGATTCGATATTAAAATAATTTTTCAAGATATTTAAACGTTCAACTGGAATCGGACGACGTTTTTTTATCCAATCCGAAAACTGCTGTGGAGTTATTTTTAATTCTTTGCAAGCCTGAACGATAGACATATTCTTTAAAAATAATAAATGCTGTAGAATTGTTTTATTTCTTAATCCTTCAATCAGCTTCAATGCACTTCACCTCTTTGACATATTTTATGTCATCTTAACAGCTGACATATTTTATGTCAATAGTTAAATACATTTTTAAAACATTTTTAATTACTAGAAAAATTAGTATCACCTCTGCGAATGAAATATTTACATTTCATTAATATTTCTCCGTTATTTTTATACATTGCTTCTTCAATTTTCAACATTCCATTTATAATTTTATCCGCTAGTCACGGTTTTACTTTTGCTATTTTCCATGAATTGCCTACAATGTTTGATGCTTTGTTCATAGCCGGACATTTTAAAGGAAAGTAATATTTTTGAAACCCTAATTTCTTATTTAGTAAGACTAATATTGTTCACGGTTAATTTCCTGTATCTCTACCTGATTACTCTTTTCAATAAATTTCAACAACTTATCAATGGTGTTATCAGCTTGACTTATTCCGGCAGATACACAGGCAACTCCCAGAACAATGGTTTGATGCCTGTCCTGCTCGCTTACCTCTGCAATAGAAATATTGAACTTGTTTTTTGATTTAGCAATAATGCTTTTTACTACCATACGCTTTTCTTTTAATGAATGCACCCATGGTGCATACAATTTGATTTTTACAGTTGCTATTATCATCTTCCTACTCCAGATTTCAACAATAATTATATCGCTCCGAATTTTTTCAATCCATATCATCGATTTTTCAAATATCCAATTAAAATTAAATTAAGAATCGTAAGTGTAAAAAATATAAATTATTCCTTGACCTCTAAACAGGATGACTTTGTTTTATTATTTCTGATAGATTGATTTCCGGATTTTTATAATGGTAGTTGTTCGAAACCAGTTCAGTTTCAATAGCCATTTCAGGACAAAAGTTGTAGCATGCTAAACAATTTTCGCAATGATGCTGCCACTGAGGCCTTTTACCAATGAGTTTAATATTGTTTACCGGACACACCTTAATACATACTCCACAACCATTACATTTTTGATTGCTCCTGAAGCTATTATCTGCAAATGATATCAATTCATTAATTGATTTTTTTTCTTGTTCACCGGATAATTTTATCAATCCTTTAATAATCATAGGACGAAGTATAGGATATAGTGGTCTTTGCATAAAATCAATCAGTTTGTTTGATGAAAAGAATCCTTTTCTGGTGTTTTTAATATTATTGCATATCAGTTCAACCATTGAATCAGCTTTTTTATTTAATCTATGATATTTTTCCCATGGCTTAAAAAATGCATTTTGCGACATATGAATACCGTAAATGGCAGAGATTTTCCTGGGATGCAAGATTGATTTTAAATGAATCATCGCAATACCTTTTCCTCCACCATAAGTGCAAACTGCAAAAATATAAGTTGATTCACAAATTCTCAATTTATGAGCAAAAGTGGTCATAATGTTCGGCAGATTAGCATAGTAAATTGGGAATATTATTCCAATGGCTTCTGCTGTAACTTTAATTTCTTTTTTACTTATAATTGAAGCAATCGGGATTAAATCACCTTTTATCTTCTCTGTAATTCTCTTGGCTATATATAGGGAATTACCCGTTCCGGAAAAATAATAAACTTTTACTTTCATTTTAAATTTTCTCTACTAAAAAAAGATGGTTAATTGGAGTTTTATAAATTTGTAAGCATTTTACTTTAATCGATTAACCTTCTCAACATACCCATCAATATTAAATTTCCTTTTTAAGCCCTTATCATTCATATAGCGGACTTTACCGAAAATAGGCCTTTCTCCCCAGGCCCGGTCGTGTTTTCCGAAGCACCATGCAATTCCGGTATATCCATTTGGATCACGGCCATCCAACTCATATTTATTATTAAGGTAAAGACAATACTTAAATGCTTCCCGAGGAGAAGGACTCCATTCTAATATTTTTTTGCCCCAATACATCCGCATATAACCATGCATTTTTCCTGTAATTAACATTTCCCGCTGTGCTGCATTCCAATATGGATCATGTGTTTGAGCATTTTCAAAGTCATCCAGTGAGTAAATATGCTCTCTAAAATCATAAGTATGTTCTTCAAGTGTTTTAAATGCCCAATCAGGCAATCCTTCATAGCGGTTATAGTTCGGATTGTAATGAATATAATTAATAGCTAATTCCCGTCGTATAATTAATTCTTCCAGGTAGGTTTCTTGTGCCTCTAAAGGAGTTTCCAATTTTATTCTTATTGCAATATAGAGGGGAGAAACTTGTCCAAAATGCAAATAAGGGCTCATATTTGAAAGATAATCCTGTGATGGATCATTACTAAGTGTTTCATACCTTTTAAGCTTTGTCTCGATAAATTGATTAAGATATTTTTCTGCTTGACTTGTTCCTCCATGATAATCATTCGAAGGAAGAACAGATGAATCAAGTGACAATTGATTTACGCAAGCTTTGAGGTTGTTAATAGAAAATGATTTCACTTTAAAATTCAAAGAAGAGTGTACAGGTTTCTTAATTTTTAATGGTTTCAAATAATTTAGTAGTAAACGATGGACTTTAGGCCTAAAGGTTCCCGCAGTAAATTCCTCTTTTGGAGAGACAGTTTCAACCGGGATAACGATATCACTTTCCACTTTTATCATCATACAGGATAATTGTTTGGCTATTCTTTTTCGCCATTCTTTTGCAAAATTGAGATATCCGCAATCTGTGATGACCATAACAGCATTTTTAGATAATTCAATTAGATCAGGGAATTGTTTTGCCGGAGGATAGTTAATAATCATTTTGATTCCTAATTTGCTTAACTCCGCCACAACCTCTTTTAAACCCTCTAACATAAAGTAATAATGACGCAGATTAGCTTCCGGAAAATTGTCAATCAGTTCAAAATACACTATGACTGGCAAAGAACGCTGATTGGCTGTACTTATTGCAAATTCTAAAGCATGGTTTAAGATTGTTCTTTGTGATGCCTGCATCCAATAAATGACATACTGCCCTTTTTGCTCGCCATTTTTATTAAGATAGCTGATTCTTTCATGCTCAATCATATTTAAATCCTTTTTTTATTACTGCATCTAATATTTATATATTCTGATAAAAATATCGGTGTATAGTATTTTGTAAATTACAATCCTTTTGCAGATTGAATCGCCTTTTCCGGGCATGTTTCGAGGCAGGAACCACACTCCAGGCAATGCGAACGATCAATTTAACAAATTTCTCCTTCAGAAATGATATTAACAGGACAAGTTTCCATACATAATTCACATGCAATACAATGACTGGCAATAATATCACCTATTAAATTAAATCTATCTTCGCCAAAAGAAAATCTTTGACGAAGAGGAGGCTCTGTTGAAAGATCAAAGATCTCTCCTTTACACTTAAATAATTGAATCCCTTCAAGAATATAGCGTTTTTTATCCGGATACAGTTGATCCATAGTTAGATTTAAATCAAATATCTTATCTGCAATTTTTCTACCACGACAAAATTTCAGCTCTTCAACTAATCGAACACTAATAAAATCTTTATTCATTCCACAAATAGCAAATTAAAGTGTGAATGTTAATTGCCTATAAAATGATTTTCCTCTGGAAGTTAAAAAATAAAAACAGTACTTTCCGATAAGCATTATATCGATAATTCTAACAGATGGTTTTCCACCTTTTATGGTTGCAAAGTGACTGAGCTAATTTTTCGCAATAGTTAAAATGTTTTCCGGGCTATTTTATCCATGATAACTCCTTTCGAGAATAGTAAGTTTTAAATATTCATATTTTATCATGTTCAAAACTTATGAAAACATCTTTATGTAATTCGGGAGGCATTTATCACCTTAAAATAATTGTAGGTAAACTCTAATACATATATAAATTTTAAGGTATTTATATGTTTTACTTATAGCATTTCGTTTTTGCCTTGTCAACAAGCGTAGCTGATGAGAAAAATGATATTGAAGCTAATGGGTGGCCATAAGAAAAATTTAATCCTAACTATAAAATAATTTTAAGAAATATTAGAATTTTTATTTATTTTATCCTTCAATTATTTATTTCACCAGTTCAATAATGAAGTGCAACGCTTGAGGTAGCAGAAAGGAATATGCTATCATCAAGGACGAGGTAAACATTTCTGATAAATTTATGGGAATCTAAGTCTTAAGGCTTTACCATTTAAATAATCAAAATGTCTTCCCTGATGAGTATTTCTTTTTTCCAGTGCAGATTCTATTTCCTGTTTAATACTCCACCAGCTCTGATTCCAATTTTCAAAAATAGTTTTATCTCTGGGTCCCCGTGCAACCAGGCGTTGAATGACAATTTTGGGATCAAGGTATTCTAAAAAATGAACAGCCCGGGAGATATATTCTTCCTTGTTACAGAGATGGATATTATTTTCTTTAAGTTTTTTCCCAAAAACACTACCATTTACAATATAGAGAGAGTGAAGCTTTGCATAATCAATTTTTAAGGCAGAGACAATTTTAGCTGATTCGATAACATCAAGCATGTCAGATTCAGGAAGATTTAGTATAAGATGTACAGTTGTTTTCAATCCTTTTGCCTTAATTTTTAAAACCGCATCAATAAATTCTGCCAGGGAATGTCCCCGGTTTATATTTTTTAATATATGATAATTAACGGTTTGCAGACCAAGTTCAATATTAATTTCAATATTCCTGTTTTTTTTCACATCTAGTAAAAAATCCAGATAGTGGTCATTAATACAGTCCGGTCGGGTCGATATAGCAATTTCTACAATATCTTTCTCTTCTAAAACCTGTAAGACATTTTTTTTAAATTCTTGTAAAGGTTGATAAGTATTCGAAAAAGCTTGAAAATAGGCGATAAAAAGATTAGCTTTGTATCTTTTTTTTACAAATTCTTTGTTTTTTTTAATTTGTTCAGAAATTGATATGTCATTATAAAGACAATTAAATCCGGAACCCATTTCATCGCAAAAATCACATCCACCTCTTCCAAGTGTTCCATCACGATTCGGACAAGTGCGTACAGTAAAAAGAGGTAATTTATAAACTTTTTCCCCATATTTTCTTTTTAGGTATTGAGAGTAGACATTATATCTTTCTTTCAATTCTATCTCCGGATGATTGTTTTTTACTGTTTTCAATATAAAAAATCACTTTCCAGATATCTTCTTGGGAAATACCGGAAATTCTTGATGCCTGGCCAATTGATTTAGGTTGAATTCTAATTAACTTTTCACGGGATTCATTTCTAATCCCTCTGATCTGTGTAAAATCAAAATTTTCCGGAATCAACATTCTTTCCATTCTCAAAAATCTTGCAGCTTTCGTTTTTTGCCTCCTAATATAACCCTCATATTTTACCTGAATTTCAATTTCCATTTTTACTTCATTGTCTAAATCCCGGTTACCACAATCTATTTCAATCAAATCCTGATAGGTCACTTCCGGTCTTTTTAACAAATTAATTGCTAGAAGACCATTTTTTGTCAAGTTCAATCCTTTTTGAAAAGCCCAATTCTTTATCTTCGGTAAATTAATGTCAATACTGCATGATTTTAAACGTTTCAATTCCTGGACAACTGATTCTTGTTTTAATAGAACTGTTTGATATCTCTTTTCCGAGATTAATCCAATTTGCCTGGCTTTTTTTGATAATCGTAAATCAGCATTATTTTCTCTTAATAATAACCTGTATTCAGCTCTTGAAGTCATAAGACGATACGGCTCATCAATTCCCTTGGTTACCAGGTCATCGATTAGCACTCCGATATATGCTTCAGAACGTTTTAAGATAAATGACCTTTCATTTTTAACCTTCAGTGCAGCATTAATACCTGCAATCAATCCCTGTGCAGCCGCTTCTTCATATCCGGAACTTCCATTAATCTGCCCAGCTGAATATAATCCGGAGAACAATTTTGTTTCCAGGGTTGGTTTTAATTGAGTAGGATTTATGCAATCATATTCAATAGCATAACCGGTTCTTAAAATTTTTGCCTGTTCTAATCCCTGAATGGAATGAAGCATTTCCAATTGTACGTCTTCAGGTAGACTTGTAGAAAGCCCATTCACATACATTTCATCAGTAGCGATCCCTTCCGGTTCAATAAAAATATGATGAGATGAACGGTCAGGATACTCCACTATTTTCACTTCAATCGACGGACAATATCGTGGTCCTGTTCCTTTAATAACTCCTGAATAAAGTGGTGCCCGGTGAAGATTATCTCTAATAATTTGATGGGTAGTTTCATTCGTACGGGTTAACCAACAGGAAATATTTTCAGAAAGACCTTTTTGATATTCATAGGAAAATGCTAAATGGGTTGCATCGCCCTTCTGCTCGGTCAATCTTGAAAAATCAACGCTTTTCCTGTCAATTCTACAAGGTGTTCCGGTTTTAAAACGGAATATGTCAAGACCTAATTTTTTTAAATGATCGGATAGTTGAGTCGATGATTTCATTCCATTAGGTCCACCAGAATATTGAACATCTCCAATAATTATCTTTCCATCTAAAAAAGTTCCGGTTGCTAAAATAACTGCTTGGGCTAAAAAAATGATACCAGTCTGTATTTTAATTCCCTGGACACAGCCATCTAGTATGATAACTTCATCGACCATGGCTTCTTTAATATCAAGATTGGTTTGATCTTGAACATTCTTCAACATCTCTTTCTGATATAATGCTTTATCCGATTGTACCCTGATAGAACGAACAGCAGGACCTCTGCTGGTATTTAATTGACGAATTTGTATGGCAGTTTGATCAGCATTCCTAGCGATTTGTCCTCCTAAAGCATCAATTTCTCTTACTAGATGACTTTTCGCTGGACCACCGATGGAAGGATTGCAGGGCATAAAAGCAATGTTGTCCAGATTTAAAGTAATCATCAGTGTCTTACATCCTAAACGTGCAGAAGCAAAAGCTGCTTCACATCCGGCATGTCCGGCACCGATGACAATGACATCATATTTTTTTTCAATTTTATACATAAAAATCCCTTTAACTTTATGAAATGATTCATCCCTCTATGAGGCTTATAAATCATATAGACAATATAATAGCATGTATTGTCAAAATTTCAAGTCGAAGGGCATTAAGGAAATATATTTCGCAACATTTTTTAGGAAATCTATTTTTAGTATTTTCAGTATAAAAATAAGGTTAACATTTGTTAAATCCAACCTCTTTTTTTGTACAGCTTATATCCAATCTTCAATGCTTCATCAATCTGTTGCTCTAAAGATTCATTTAATGCTTTAATATGAAAACATGATTTGCCTTTTAATAAATTTAAAAGTTCAGGTTTAAATACTTTTCCTAATTGAGTGTCTGTATAGATTGGCATGTAATAAAATCCGACATATGTACTTTGAATGATAATCGTAGCAAAAGAAACTTCTTTCCGTTTTCTCCCCGCAATCACCACATCTTTAATAGACCAAAGGTCGTACTTACTATCTAAATCGAATTTTGCAACAAGAGGATCTTCATATTTTTTGAGTATTTTTTTTAAACGAGCATAAATTTTAATCAAATCTTTTTCCGTCTTATATTTCTCCATAGAATATTTTCTTCGAAGCTTTCTGAGGTTAAATTGTTTTCAAGTAAAAAAAACAGGGAAAGTTTTTATAACTTTCCCTGTAAAATCAAGATTACAGTGCAACAGTTGGTGGAATCATGACTGTATCGATGACATGAATGACTCCATTGCTGCACTCGATATCTGTTGAAGTAACTGTAGCAACATCAATTGTCACAGTACTATCAACGACAACAATGGCTAATGCACTTCCCTCAACCGAAGTCAATTCAGTTTCTCCTACTACATCTGCTGCCATCAATTTACCGCTAACCACATGGAAAAGTAGCACTTTTGTTAAATTTGGAACATCAGCAATTAAATTATTGAGTGTTGTAGCATCAATTTTAGCAAAAGCAGCATCATCCGGTGCAAATACAGTAAAGGGACCAGCTCCTCTAAGCGTATCCACAAGATTGGCTTCTGTCAGAGCAGTTACAAGCGTAGTAAAACCTCCATTTTGTATAGCGGTGTCTACGATATCCAGCTGAGCAGGAGCCATTAAGCAACCATTAAAAATTAAAACTACAATCAGTAGCAAACAAACCAGTATTAATTTTTTCATTTTAACATCCTCCTAATATTAAAATAAACCGGTTATAGATATCAACCACCTCCTTTATTAAACTTAATGATTGACAGTTATTGATTGAATTAAGTAGATAGAAATATTTATATTTATGATTACTATTTCTTTTTTTATTTTATATTTTAAAGATTGTTTGCCTCACTACAAATGATAATAGTGTAAAAAAGCTAAATAAAAACCAAAAATAATAATTTTGAGAATAAAAAAGACCAGTGCAAAATAATAACAACATTTCTTGCTCTGGCCACTACTAAGAAAATAATTACATGATATAATGATTGTTCTTGTACAAATACTATGGAAATATTTTCCCAATATATTCTATCGTTTTTTTAATTATCTTCTGATGAATCATATCGGTAATCGCATTATATATTTTCAGTTCCATATATTTTTAATACGCTAAAAATACAAGAAACCCTTTTTTTAAATATTTTATTTTCTTAAATGAGTTTTATGATTCCAAACTACATCACAAATCCATTTTATTTTTATACCGGAAAACAAATGATGCATTTTATCAATATTTTTAAATAATGAGCAATTAAAGTCTTTGTTAATAATTCAGATCCAGAAAAACTGGAAAAAAAACTTATGCATTACCCATAAATTTATATTTCAATAGCTGTTCCTACATTGCAGAAAAAGAAACGTTCGCCAAATTCTCGGTATAAACGCATTGATGTCGATAGGCCTGTACAATGGGAAACACCGATTTTATCTATATCATATTTTTTTAATGCTTTAATGGTCTTTTCCTTAACTTTTTCGTCTGCTGGACCTAAATGTGTTCCTCCGATAATACTCCGAATATGGGCCTGACCAGTTTTTTTTATAATGTAATTGATGATATTTATAATCCCTGAATGGGAGCAACCCAAAATTATCACTAATCCTTTTTTGGTATTGATAAACAATGTTTGGTCATCAATGATAAAGTCCTGAATAAAATCTGCTTCTGATTTCAATAAAAGTTCTTTACTGCCTTTTTCATATTCGGTTAATCGGGGAATCTCCCCGCTCAGCATCATACCCGGAACAATTTCCTTTAAACCAGTATTAAATATAAAATTTGCACCTTTACTCTCTAAAATTTCCCGGCGGAAAGGAATGCCAAGATTCCTCTCTCTTCCCTCTTCTAAAGCATAACTGTTTTTAAAAAGTTGAGGATGAGCATATACATCAACCCGACCGGTCTGTTCTAGAACATCTAAAAGTCCACCGGTATGGTCATAGTGATGATGACTTATCATGATTCCCTGAATACTTGATAAATCTTTATTGAAATGTCGTGCATTATTAATAATTCCAAGACCCTGTCCGGTATCAAACAAAAAATTACCTTGATTACTTTCAATATAAACCGACCAACCATGTTCTGCAATTGCACCAGCATTTCTAAATACACAATTTTCACAAAGAACTGTCGCTTTTCCTTTCATTTAATTCCCTCCTTAAATTGAACATGTTCATTTACAAATACAGAATAACCTATCCCCTTTGTAGATTATTTTATTTTTTTAATTGGTTTTATTAGATTAATAATTTAGAGATAATTTGTTCTCTATTTGGGAATATGAAATAATAATGTACTATTTCTCTATTTCTATTTATTAATTTAATCTACAATTTTATGATTTTAAAACATCTATGATAATAATTCACGAGATAAAATAATTTACCTAAATTCTACAATATTCTTATCCTTTTTAAGAACACCCCGAACAATAGATGCAAATATACCAACAATACACAGCAATGTGAATACAAGAAAAGTAACTTTCACACTGATAAGAAAATCAGAATAATTGTTGAGATTGATTTGGACATTTCCAATAAAAATCAACATTATTAAGGAAGTAATTCCCATACTAAATGCCTGTCCTACCGAACGAGCTGTACCAATAATCCCTGAAGCAACACCATAATATTCCTTTCCAACCGAGCACATAACTGCATTTGTGTTTGGTGACGAAAAAAATGCAAAACCCAGACCAACGATCAACAAGGCTGAAATAATCAGCAGAATGTTGGTTGTTTCAGTGAGAAAGATAAAAAAAGCTAGACCGACAGCAGTTAAAGCCATTCCCAGAGAGGCAACGATTCGAGGTTCAATCCTATCGGATAACCTACCAGCAAGAGGTGAAAACAATGCCTGGACAATCGGTTGAGCTACCAGGACCAAACCAGCTTGTTGAGGTTCAAATGCCTTTATATATTGTAAGTATAAACTCAGCAGATAACTAATGGCAAAAGTAGCACTATAGTTAATCAATGCTGCTAATGATGAAAAGATAAGGACTTTGTTGTTTTTTATCAGATTTATATTTAAAATGGGGCTTTCAACTTTATTTTCATAGTAAACAAATATGACAATACATATAATCCCTACCAGCATTAACATCGGTCCCCAAAAAAACCGAATCAGTGAAAGCCCGTATACAATTCCAAAAAGTCCCACGCCATATATAATGGAACCTTTAACATCAAATTCTTCATGTTTGGCACCGACCCATTCCTGCTTTACATTTAACAATAAAATGATAACGATCATTCCTATCGGTACGATAAAAAAGAATATACTCCTCCAGCCCAAGTATTGGGTCAAAAATCCCCCTAAAAATGGTCCGGAAGATAAACCGGTATAGGTTGCAGCCACATTCAGACCAATAACTCTTCCTCTCTCGCCCTGAGGAAATACAGATGTTAAAATCGATATAACTGCTATGGATATGGGGGCTGAACTAACTCCCTGTAAAACCCTAAACAAAATTAACATATTTGCGCTGGAAGATATACCGCAAAGGACCGATGCTATGGTACAAGAGGTCATACCTAAGATAAGTAGTTTCTTTCGACCATGTATATCCGCTAATTTTCCAAAAGGAGAAATAAAAACCGCCAATGCTAATATAAAAGAGAGGATCACCCAATTAAGCAAAACGGTATTCATGGCAAATTCTTTACCAATATAAGGCAAAGCAATATTAACTGATGAGACCATAAAAGGTACTATAAATGCTCCCAGAGTAGTTACGAGTAATATTATTTTTTTATTGGCTTGTTTATCCAATAGAAATATCTCCTGCCTAATTTCCTTTTTCCTGCATCTTCTTTTTTTAGAACTGTTTCCCTTAGATGTTTTATAGATTTATTTTCAAATCAGTATGCATAAATACTGTCAATTGATAAGTATTTTGAGATTAAATTGCCACAATGTTAAAAAATATATGGCACTTTCATATTGGTTAATCTTATGATTATACTATCCTTCTTTTAGAAAAAATAAGAAAAAAGGATAAGAATTAGGGTGCACATAGAGAGAATTACAGGGTTTACTCCAAGAAGAATAAAGAAACAAAAAAATGATTAAACTCTTTTAGATTTATGAATTTTAAATTTTTCTATTTTGTGCAACCGGTTTAAAAAATACCAAGATACAATATTTATTTAAAAATATGTTCCTTAAAAATATTACAATTTTTCCAACAATTCTCTGCCGAACAAATTTATTTTATTTTTCAATTCACTTTCTTTGTCGGAGGTGATAAACTTTGTTTTTCCGATGACTTTCCCGCCTCTTTCTTTAATCAATTGTGAAACTTTTAAAGTATCCTTTTCCAACCCTTCTCTATCGGAACCGGTCACAACAACAAAACATTTTTTTTCGTGTAAGTTATCCTCTATAATATAACGGATGATTTGCTGTTTGATATTACCTGCGTAAATCGGCGAAGCAAATCCAATTGCCTTGACATCTTGTAGATCAATCTGCAAATCTTTACTTACGCTATACAATGTAACTTGATAATTATCTTGCGCTATATTTTCAGCAAGGGTTTTTAGCGTATTGGTTGTAAAATTAGATGCTCCCGGATGATATACCATATATACTTTTCCGCTATTTTCATCACTCCCTATGGTAATCGGGGGATTCATTTTACTACTTTCTAAAAGTGAAATTACCGCTGAACCAACACCTATGGGGACAATAATGACAAAAGTAAAAAAATAGAAGAGAATCAATAAAATCACACCGCAAATACCTAACTTGCCTCTTCCCCTGAAAAAAATAATGTAAATCCAGAGAACGGCTAAAGCAAAAACGAGAACGAAGATTCTCATTCCCAGGGGGATACTTTGGGCAAAATCAGTAAAGAATGTAGGAATGGCCAGGACAAATATTAATATAGTATATACGATAGCAAAATTCATTGTAATCACCTCAAATAAATTTTTAACAGCATTCTATGTACGAAAGAATTTCAAAAAACTTCTTTTAAAAATATTATTTTAACGAAATTTTGCTTTACACCATAGATGCATACATCACAAAAGTGGTTTAAAAAATCAATTTTCATCTCTTTAATGCTTATTATATATTTTTTGATACATATTGAAAAGCATAAATAATCCTTTTTGATATGTATATCGAAACAATTCGTTACTCCTCATCATTCAATTAATGATTGTATCGGATTAAATTGTTTTTCTAAAATGAAGAAATTAATTTCCAGCCTTACCGAAAACGAACAAACAAAAGTACAAACGGCGAAAATTGATACATATTATTTTTAGAAACTGTAGGTAAATCCGACCTCGATACTCATTTTCGGTTTCTCCTGAATTCCTCCTATTAAGCCGGGACCAAAAAGAGTATTTTGTTTCCCGTTAAAGTAGGCAAAATTACAATTAAAAGTTAGGCTGTTACTTATTTGATTAGAATAATTTGGCATGATAATGGTACTGAAATCATCCAGGTTGGAGATAGTAAACAAGCTGATGGCTGAAAATTCATTGATATCATAGGATGTCTGGGTTAAAAGAAGATCGGCATTTGATTCTGTATCCAGACTGCTATCCAGTAAAGCCAATGAACCCAACAAAGAGGATAATCTTTTTTCTTTAAGGGAAAGATATTCCAATTGGAAATAAATCCTGCTTCCTGATTCAAAAAAATAACTATAATCGCCTCCCACTAAAAAGGAAAAATCTCCACTGTCAATAGCTTTAAAATTATATCCTATGGCACCATATACCCCGAAAGGACCCAGATCACCTTTGGTGCTGAAACCAATTCTTTGTTCAGCTGAAGCATTTAATCCATTACTATCAGTATCTACCATCCGGACGTAATTAAGAGTAAGGTCATATCCTTCAAAAGTCGTCCTTCCCCTTATTCCCCATTTCACATTTTCAAAGTCTAATTCGCCGGGAAATGCGGCAATCCCGGTAATGCTTGAATTCCAATTAATCGGATAATAAGCAGTGATTGCATCCAAATATTTTGACCCGGTCTCCTCATCCATCACCATCGCCCCCGGTGTAAAGTCTACCGGGTTAAGCATCGAACCGAATGACCAGGATATCGGTTGACGACCCACCGTCAGCTGCAATTTATCAAACTTGTGTTTAAGGTAAAGTTTTTTAAATTTAAAATCCAATTGGCCGGTTGCCGGATTGGTGGTGATATAGGCAGCAGTTTTGATTTGATTGTTATCGAACGAAGGAATAAATAATTCTAAATCCAAACTTGCCTGGGGATAGGTCAGAGCATCACTTTCCCGAAACAGCGCACCGGCCAAGGCAAAGTTTAGTTCTCCGCCTATATCCATCTTGGCAAAAACGGCTGTTGCGGCAAATAATAAAACAAATATTAGGGTTAATATAAGGATAGAAAAAAATTTTTTCACTTTATGGGTTCTCCTTGTCAATTTCTTTGATTGATTCCAGGCAGGTCATCACATTTTTTACATTTCACGTCTTTCTGAAGCAGGCGCAAGTCTTGTACCAAAGAATCACTGATTGCCTTTTTATCAAATCCATCCCATCAAGGCACTATCTATGTTTAAAATTCTGTCACTCCCGCTTTTACGGGAATGACAGAAAAGAAAGAATAAAAAAATTGATTATCTTTTACCTTAAATTCTGTAAAGAAAATGTTTCTTCAGGAATTTCCGGATTAAAATTGATTTGAATTAATATAAATTGGGTATAAGTATCTTTTCTCAGCTTGTTTTCCATCACTGAATCTACAGCAATCCAACGCCCTTCAATTTCTTCTATTTTATTTACTTTGGTTTCTTTTAATATACGGCCGCTTTCTGCATACAGCTCTTCTTTTAAACCGATAAATCTCTCCTTGTCTATCCAGGATACCCGTCGGTAATAAGATACTTTTACTCCTTTCCTGGCAATGCCTTCCAATACATAACAGGGACGGCCGTCCAGTTCTTCTTCCTTTATAATCTTAAAATCATATAAATCGGTTAATTTATCCGATTCCATTAAATCCTGGTAGGAAAAAT
>Ga0272441_10008498_pt1 | contig 16238 bp, 10 predicted proteins | sample SSMProp6N_FD_193582 | JGI IMG/M metagenome (GOLD analysis project Ga0272441, IMG submission 193582) | Marine sediment archaeal communities from Little Sippewissett salt marsh, Falmouth, MA, United States - SSM-Prop-6N | ecosystem: Environmental > Aquatic > Marine > Wetlands > Sediment ... | reverse complement strand
CGGGGTCACTGCATCGGAGGCGTATCGGATCGCCGAATCCTCGCTATTGCCGGAGTCGTTGACCTCCCGCCCGGCTGAAAGGTGGACCGATACCTACGGACCCTACCTATGTTGTGTGAGTAAGGGCCGGGCGGTCGGGAACGATTCGGAGAACACGGACTCTCACGGACGAACATGGACAGTCACGGAACCGCCCGGCTGGAAGGGGATCGAGCCTCCGGCCCCTGCTCATATTCAGCGTGCAAAGTCCGGGGTCTTGTGGCCGTCGTGTCGATCCACTATAATGGGCCTTCCCACCTCCGGTGGTGCCCAAGATGAGCAAAGCGCAGATCGACGAACGACGATTCAACCGCAAGCTCATGGCCATGATCAGCGTGGTCATCTTTATCCTGGTGTCCGTGCTGGCGGTCATCCACTACAACTTCAGCATCCGGGATTCCCGTAAAATGGCCCGCAATTACCTGGATGCCCTGACCGCGGGGGTGACCGAGACCGTGGACGCCTGGCTTCAGGAAAAGTGCAACGTCGTTCATATGATGGCCACTTCACCCACTCTGGCCGAATTTATCGAGGGTGACCCGGCGGGCTCCACCCAGCGGCTGCGGCAGATCTACGATGCCAATCCGGGATATGAAACCGTGTTCCTCGCCGATAGCGACGGCGTCATCCGGGCCGATACGCATCCCGACAACCTGGGCTACCCGGTGGACCTGAAGACCCGGCCCTATTGGCAACGCTTCGCCGCCCGGGAATTCCGGCTCCTCCTCAATCCGGAAATCGAACGTTCCCCGGTTACCGGCCGCCTGGTGGTGGTGATTATCGAAGGAATCCGGGACGCCCGGGGGCGCCTGTCGGGTTTCTTCGGCACCTCCATTGACTGGGAGAATTTTCGTGACAAGTTCCTGGTGCCCATAACCGTGGGACGCACGGGGTACATGGCCATTACGGACCTGCGGGGGCGCAATATCGGCCATCCGGACAAATCCCTCCACCTGAAAGACTTGTCGGCCAATGATTGGATGCAGCGCATTATCCGGGAAAGGAACGGTTTCCAGCGCTACCGTTTCCGGGGAGATATCAAGGTCATGGCCTACCGGCAGTCCAAGTTGTCCGGATGGATCGTGAACGCCTCCATCAACGAAGAGGAACTGATCCAGGGTGCGGTGTATACCCGCAACCTGGTGCTTGTCCTGGGGGCCATCCTGCTGGTATTGCTCTTGCTGGTGGTGGGTTATCTGGACGTATTCCGGCTCAACAGAGCCAGAGACGAATTGCGGCGCAGTCAACAGCGTTTCCAGCTGATCTTCCACCGCGGCAACGATGGAATGTTCGTGCACAGCGTCGACCGGGAGGGGAATCCCGGAGAATTCACCCAGGCCAACCGCAATTTTCTCGATCTCATGCATATGAGTCGCCGGGAGATCATCGGCGCGGCGGCCAGCCGGATCATCGGCGACCGCATCAAGGGAGATTACTCCTCTCTATTGCGGGACGTGCTGGAACACAAGTACCGCATGACGGAGACGACCATCCGGGAAAAAGAAGCCGTCATGCACGTGGAATTCCGGCTCTTTCTCATTGAAGGGCGCCGGGAGCTGGCGGTCATGGGATTCGTGCGGGACATCACCTTGCGCATTCAATCGCGGCAGGAACTGCGGCGCAGCCGCGATGAGCTGGATCGCAAGGTCCGGGAACGCACCCTGGAACTGCAGTCCGCCCACAACCGGCTGCAGGAGCAGTTCGCCGAGACCGAAAAGATGGCCAAGGCTCTGCGGGAGAGCGAAGAGAAATACCGCAACCTGGTGGAGCGGGCCAGCGACGGCATTCTCCTGGTGGAAGCGGGACGTATCGTGTTCGCCAACGCAAAAATCGTTGATATGTTGAAGGTATCCTGGGACGACCTCATCGGTTCCCACCTGGAGCAAATCGTGGCCCCGGAGGAACGGGAAAAGGTTATGGGCAGCTATCGACGACGCCTGGAGGGACTGCCGGTCAATGAAATGTATGAGACGCGACTGAAAGTCAAAGAAAAAGATGCGCTTGCCGTGGAGCTGAATGCCGGTCTCATCGACTATCAAGGCAAACCCGCGGATTTTATTTTCGTGCGGGATATCACCCAGCGCAAACAGGCGGAGAGAGCGGAGCGGCGCCATCGCGAGCAATTGATCCAGACGGACAAACTGGCCGCCCTGGGGACCCTGGTTTCCGGCGTGGCGCATGAGATCAACAATCCCAACAACGCCATCCTGCTCAACGTCTCCATCCTGGCGGAAGCCTGGAGGGATGCCGAACCCGTTTTCGAGGCCTATCGGGAGCAATTCGGAGATTTCCAGATTGCCGGTATGCCTTATACGCGCCTGCGGGAATCCCTGGGCGGGGTTATGGATGATATGGCCGAAGGCGCCCGGCGCATCAAGGCCATCGTGGAGGATCTGAAGGATTTCGCCAGACCCAGCAGCGGCGATCTGGAAACGGGAGTGCCCGTCAACGAAGTGGTGCGCTCCGCGGTCAAGCTGGTATCCAACCAGATTGTGAAGGCCACGGATCATTTCGAGATCCATTATAGGGAAAACCTGCCGCCGGTACGGGGCAATTTCCGTCGCCTGGAGCAGGTGGTGGTCAACCTGCTGCAGAATGCCTGTCACGCCCTTCCGGATCGCGGCCGCGGCATTCGCGTGTACACCCGCTACCACCAACCATCGGCAATGGTCGTGATTGAAGTGGCCGATGAGGGGGTCGGCATTCCGGAAGAGGATATGAAGCAGATTATGAATCCCTTCTATACCACCAAGCGGGATCGCGGCGGTACCGGCCTGGGGCTTTCGGTTTCCCTCAGCTTGGTCAAGGAACACGGGGGCCAGTTGCGCTTTGAATCGGAACCCGGCGCGGGAACCCGGGCCATGGTGCTTTTGCCAGCGTCCGATCCTGAAAAGGGAGTTGCCTCATGAGCCAACAGAATCCCCGATTGCCCATCCTGGTGGTGGATGACGAATCCGCGGCCCTGAAAAGTTTTGCCTTGGCTCTCAACAGCCTGGGGTGGGACAACATTCTTCCCATCCAGGACAGCCGCGAGGTATTGCCTCTGTTGTCGCGGCAGAGAGTGGAAATGTTGATCCTGGACCTGACCATGCCCGGAGTATCGGGTACCGAGATCCTTCAATCCGTGTCCTCGGATCATCCCGAGATCCCGGTCATCGTGGCCACGGGTCTCAATGATGTCAAGGTAGCGGTGGAGTGCATGAAAATGGGTGCCGCCGATTACCTGCTCAAGCCGGTGGAACGGGGACGCCTCGGGGCCGCGGTCACTCACGTGCTGGAGATGCGTGCCCTGAAGCGACAGAATCGTATGCTCAAGGAGCGCCTGCTCAGTGAAACCGGTTTGGAGCATCCCGAGGCGTTCGAGGCCATAATTACGCGAAACCTCCGTATGCTGGCGGTTTTCCGCTACCTCGAAGCCGTGGCGGCCAGTCGCGAGCCCATTTTGATTACCGGAGAAACGGGTACGGGTAAGGAGTTGCTGGCCCGGGCCATCCATGCATTGGGGAGCGGGCCTTTCGTGGCGGTCAACGTGGCCGGCCTGGATGACCATATGTTTTCGGATACCTTGTTCGGGCACCGCCGCGGCGCGTTCACCGACGCGGTGCAGCAACGGCAGGGGCTGGTGGAGCAGGCGCATGACGGCGTATTGTTCATGGACGAAATCGGCGATCTGAATCCCCAATCTCAGGTCAAGCTGTTGCGCCTGATCCAGGAGAGGGAATACTATCCCCTGGGTGTGGATGTCCCGCGCCGCAGCAACGCCAGGGTGGTGGTGGCCACCAATACGAACCTGGAAAAGCAGATGGAGGCCGGGACCTTCCGCCGGGACCTGTACTATCGTTTATCGGTTCATCATGTTCATCTGCCGCGACTGGCGGAACGCAGGGAAGATCTGCCGCTGCTGGTGGAGGCGTTCATGATCGCCGCGGCGGAGGAGATGGGCAAGCCCGTACCCACGGTACCACCGGAATTAAACACGTTGTTGCGCACCTACCACTTCCCCGGCAATGTGCGGGAGCTGCGTTCCATGGTGTTTGACGCGGTGGGGCGGCATCGATCCCGGGTATTGTCCCTCGAGGCGTTCCGCGCGGCCATGGCTCGGAAGAGCGGATCCGTTGAACCGGTTGCAGCGGTTCATGAGGGGGACGAATGTATGTTTGCCTCCTGCCGGCGTTTGCCTACGGTGCGGGAAATCGAAGATATGCTGATCCGGGAAGCCCTGCGTCGGGCCGAGGACAATCAGAGTATCGCCGCGCGCATGCTGGGGATCAGCCGGCAGACTCTGAACACGAAATTAAAGAAGATCCGGGAGGACGAATAAGTATTTATTTTTCTTCCAGCTCTTCGTAGTATCCGGCCAGAATGCGGACCATTTCCGGGGCGAATTTCATGCCGCAACGGGCGCATACCGGTTTCATGCTGTCGTTCATGAAGAGATCCAAGGGGATTTCAGGGTGGGTGATTTCGCCGCAGATGGCGCAGAATTCCTTTAGCCGGGTATCATTGTACTTGATGGCGATCTTGCGGTTGTAATTCTCGGACATGGTGCCTCCTGGAAAGCCGTCACCTTACTCCAATTGAGTTGATGTGTCAAATTTTTTTTTGACACCCGATGAACCTTGACCTACAATCCCTTTCCGGAGATTTCATGAAATCGCGTATCAGCAGCCAGGGATTGCGCAACCGTCTGCGGCCCTTCGCCTGCCTGTGGCCGGGGGGTGATCCGCCGCAAGCGGATCCCGCTGGTATCCCTGCCATCGCCGTCAAGGTGTCGCGCCTGCTGGTCTGGCAGGCCCTGCGGGAAATGGGGGAACGGGGAATTTCCGATCCCGTGGTGTTCCGCCTCCTGGACCGGGATCCCGCCCTTAGGGAAGGCCGCCGCGTGATGGGCCTCTACGCGTGGATCCTGCGGCATGTACCGTTGCAATTGTTCAAGGACAGAACCTTGCGCGCCCGCGGCCTGGCATGCTTCCTGGCCCTGAAGAGGGATCTTTCCGCGCCCCCGGGAGACGCCCGCATGCGGGATGGGTTTGCCGACTGGTTGGTTTTCCTGACCGATATTCTGGATCTCAAGGTTATCACGGCGGCGGGGGATTCCCGTTGGTGGGACGATTATTCGGTTCCGGCTCCCCGGGATCATCCTCACCTGGTAAGCGCCGTGTCGAATCCATCTAACCTATATCCTTTCGTGATCGATCGGGATGGGTATCCGGTGGTATGGACGGCTGAGCCCGGGCCCCTGGATTTCGGGGCCGGCGCGGCGGCCCACCCCGCTCCCCCGGAGGTAACCGCGGCCCTGGCCGGGTGGTGCGCCCGCCTGCTGGCCCCGGCGGCGGCACGTTGGGTCACTGAATCCGGCGGATTGGCGGCGGGACCGGGGCTGGCGGCGTTGGAAGCCCTGCGTTCCGCTCAAGCGGGGCGGCCGACCCGCGAAGCGATCCAAGCGTTCCGGTTCAGCCAGTACCGCCGCAACCGCCTGTTGCCCGTTCGCAACCACTACCTGGATTACATGGAAATCATGGCATTGGAAGATGAGAAGAATTCCGAGAAACGGGCCCGCGATCTTCAGGGCCTGGTGAGCCGGGCCCCGGCCATGCGCGCGCCCTACGATGAACTGGTCCGCCTGTTCCGTCGCAACGGGCGTATCGGCCGGGAGGAGCGCTGGCTGCGGCTGCGTCGACGCATCGTGTTGGGTGCCGATGATATCGCCGCCGCGGCTACGCCGGATCCCGAGGATTCGTCTTTCAAATCCCCCACCGGAGGAATCGATATGGAACATGGCGTACTCAAAGATATGCGCAAGCTGGATTCCCAACCCCATCCGCCGCGGATTATCGGTCGGGATGAGGAGGTCCGGGAAGCCCTGGAGATCCTCTCCTGCATGCAACGCAGCAACGTGCTGGTTGTGGGCGATCCGGGGGTGGGTAAGACCGCCTTTGTCGCACACCTGGTTCAGGTGAGTGAGACCATGGCCGAGGAGTCGGGGTTCGGGGATCGGCCGGTGTGGCGCCTGGACTTGAACGCCCTGATCGCCGGCGTGCAATACCGAGGTCAGTTGGAAGAGAAGCTGATCACCCAATTGGACACGGTGGCCCGGGAAGGGGGCGTGCTGTTCGTGGATGATGTACACGAGTTCCTCCAGGAGGGCTTGTCCCGGCACAGCCTGGCCGACCTGGGAGTGATGCTCAAACCCTATTTGGATCGAGGGGATTTTCGTGCCATTGCCACCACGACTCCGTCGCGTTACACCCGTATGGAAGAGGGCGGCGGGGTGTTTATCCGCCATTTCCAGAAGCTGGAGTTACGGGAATTGGGCCTCCCCGAAGTGGAGCGCATCCTGGCTTCCCGGGCGGTTCAGCTGGATGAATTCCACGGTGTCCGGGTCGACGCTGCCGGTATATCCCGTCACCTGGAGCTGGTCAAGCAATTCTTCCGCGACCGCATGCTGCCGGATAAAGCCCTGGCCCTGTTGGATCGAACCTGCGCCCGGGTGGCCCGGGCCCCCGGCGCCACCACCGGGTTGACACCGGTCAAAGGGGAGGATTTCCTGGCAACCCTGGCGGAAGCCCGGGGCGTGGAAGTCGCCGCCATTTCCGCACCTTTGCAGCAGCGCCTGCGCAATCTGGATGGGGCCATGCGTAAGAGCATCGTGGGTCAGGACCATGTCCTCTCCGCCATCATGCGCCGCATGGTTCCAGCCCGCATGGGTCTGAAGATCAATGATGACCGCCCGGATGGAGTGTTTTTGTTTATCGGTCCCACCGGGGTGGGCAAAACCGAAACCGCCCGGGTATTGTGCCGGGAGCTTTACGGAGACGAGCGCCGTCTGCTGCGTATCGACATGTCGGAGTACATGGAAGAGATCGCGGTCACCCGCCTGGTGGGCGCCGCCCCGGGCTACGTGGGATACGATGAGGGCAATCAGCTCATCGACGACATGTTGCGGGATCCCTACCGGGTGGTGCTGCTGGACGAAATTGAAAAAGCCCACCCCAAATTGGTCAATATCTTCCTCCAGGTATTTGATTCGGGACTCATTACCGATTCCCGGGGCCGGCGTGCCTATTTCGATAAAGCCGTGATCGTCATGACGTCCAATGTGGGCAGTACCGCAGCCGTGGGGAACCCCATCGGGTTTCCCGAGGGAAACCCGAAAAACGCGGCGCCCACGCGCACGGCCCAGACCAAAGCCATGAAACGATTTTTCCGGCCGGAGTTTCTCAACCGGGTGGATGAAATCGTGACTTTCCATCCCCTGAACAGCGAACATGCCCGGCGCATCGTCAAGATCCACCTGGAGCGCCTCAACCGGCGCTTCATCCCCCGGGGCCTGGAGATCCGTTGCAATACCGCCGCGGTTGAACACCTGGCGGAAAAGGGATTCTCTCCGGAATACGGCGCCCGGGAGATTCTGCGGACCATTGAGAAAGAAGTCATGCGTCCCGTGGCCCAGACGTTGCTGATGTCCCGCCGCCCCGTGCGTCGGGTACATGTGGGGGTGGATTCCCGGGGTCGCCTGACCTGGCGACGGTCCTACCACGCCTGAATCCCTGTCGTTTTTCACGACAGCGCCGGATTCTGGACATTCCGGCGAAATGCCCGCCCACAGGTACTCTCCCGCTTGAAAATCTAGGGGAAATCCAGGAATGTCCGGGAATCCGACAGGGGTTCCCGGGGCAAGGCGTTCCCGGCCCCTCTTTTTTGTGTGCGGGCAAAAGCCTCTTTATGAAAGGCTTTTCCGGGATTATCCACAAAAAAATCGATATTGCCTCCATCTGGCATGATTCCTGCAGTTGACCTGTGGGCAAAAAGCCCGTTTGCCGAGAATTCGAAAGGAGGTTTGCATGGCAAAGAAATTCAGTGAAATCATGGCCGAAACCGGTCAGTCCCTGGAGTATCAATCCGGAGGTCACGCTCCGGAGCAGGTCGTGGACCGTGAAGTGCAGTGGAAGCCCCATGCCCGGGTGCAGAAGCTGAAAGATATCTACATGGACACGCTCTCTTCCGCCAACAACGAGTTTTCCTACTGGTACACCCGGGAGTACTTCATGCATGACAACGAGGTGCCGGTGGTTCGCCGGGCCATGGCCCTTAAAACCGCTTTCTCCCACCTGACCCCGGTGATTTTTCCCGGTGAATTGTTGACCATGCGCAAGGCAGCGTTTTTCCGCGGTTCCTTCCCCATGCCCTGGCTGTCGGAAGGTTTCTACATGGCCAAGGAAGATGAGTTCTACCAGGAAGCTTTGAAGCGCGGCGCCACCAGCGTGGACGAACACTCCAAGTTCGGCCAGGGCGGCGGTAACGTCACCAAGAGCTTCGGCAAGGTCGTTTCCATCGCCGGCAAGTTCGGTATGCGCCAGGAAGAAATTCCCGTACTGCTGGAACTCGCCAAGATGTGGTACGGCAAGTCCGTTGACGACCTGGGAGCCAAGTATGAGCAGATGGTGCCTGAGTACCACGTCAAGGAAGCCATCATGCGCAACATCGTGTGCATGTTCGACTCCGGCTTCACCCTGCCCCAGGGCCGGGAAGTGATCAACTATTACTACCCCCTGGAATACGGTTTCGACGGCATTATCGAAATGGCCAAGGAGCTCAAGGACAAGGTCGCCGGCCGCGCTGACGGTGACGGTATGGTGGGTATGAATCGCCTCTACAACTACGAGGCCGTGATCCTGGCCGTGGAAGGCATGCAGGCCTGGATAAGCAATTACGCCAAGGAAGCCCGCCGCCTGGAAGCCATGGAAAGCGACGCCAAACAGAAAAAGGAATACGGCGAAATGGCGGAGCGCCTGGAGTGGCTGACCCACAACAAGCCCCGCACCTTTATCGAAGCCTTCCAGATGATCGAGACCCTGCACATGGCGGTGCTTAATGAGGACGCCATCTCCGGGATGTCTCCCGGCCGTATCGGGCAGATTCTTTACCCCTGGTACGAGCAGGATATCGAGGCCGGCCGCATTACCGATGACGAAGTGCTGGAACTCCTGGAACTCGACCGGGTGGTCAAGACCTCAATCGACTGCTTCGCCTCCATGGGCGTCGTGGGCGGCGTGTTGTCCGGCAATACCTTCAACACCGTGTCCATCGGCGGCCTGACAATTGACGGCAAATCCGCCACCAATCCCCTGGAGTACCTGGTACTCAAGGCGGCAGGCACCAATGCCATGCCCCAGAGTACCCTGGCCCTGTTGTACGACGAGAAACTGCCCGATGATTTCCTCATGCTGGCGGCGGATGTCATCAAGACCGGTTCCGGCTACCCCGCCTTTATGAACAACCGGTCCGCCATGGACTTCCTCAGGGAACAATATGGTCCGGAAGGCATGAACCTGGAAGACGCCCGCGCCTGGGCCATCGGCGGCTGCCTGGAAACATCCGGCTGCTGCTGGAAGCCCCTGCACCTGAACGGCAAAGAGTACCAGATTCCCGGCGGCGCCGGACAGCCTACTTCCGTGGGCGTTCACTTTATCGCCCAGCCCAAGGTACTGGAACTCACGTTGTTCAACGGCGTGGACGCCCGCACCGGCGAAAAGGTATTCGAACCACACAACAGCAAACTGGAAACCTATGAAGAGCTTTTCGCAGAGTACAAGAAGTACTGGCAGAAGGCCGTGGAAGTTCTCGCCCTGTGCAACAACATCCAGCACGATATCTGGCGCAAGAACAATATGGCCATTATCAACTCCTTCATGAAGCCGGACAGCATGGATCGAGGCCATTTGATCAACGAGTTGGGTTATCGGTACAACGCCACGTTCAACGTGGAAAGCGCCGGCAACATCACCTTCGTCAACGCCATGGCCGCCCTGAAGAAACTGGTCTACGACGACAAGGAAGTCAGCCTGGACGAGATGAAAAATGCCATGAAGGACAACTTCGGCTTCAAGTCCGCCCGGGATATCGGCTCCTTCTCCTTGATGGACCAGGAAAAGCAGGACAACAAGGACAGCAACAAGTGGGACGAGCTCCATTACAAGTGCCTGCAGGCGCCCAAGTACGGCAACGACGATCCCTATGCCGATTCCATCCTGGAAGAGTGGGAGAACTTCTTCTGCCGCGACTGCTGGGAGTATGAATCCCTCTACGCCGGACGTCTGTATCCCTGCCAGATTTCCGTTTCCACCCACGGCGCCATGGGCGCCGCCACCATCGCCACCGCCGACGGCCGCCTGGACGGCACCACCTTCGCGGACGCCTCCATGTCCGCCTACCCCGGTACCGACAAGAACGGCCCCTATGCGGTGATGAAGTCCGCCACCGTCTGGGATCATTCCCTCTCACAGAATTCCCAGTTGAACCTGAAGCTCCATCCCTCTTCCATCAAGGGCGAAGAAGGCTCGCGCAAGCTCGTGGACATGACCCGTGCGTACATGCGCATGGGCGGTTTCCACGTGCAGTACAACGTGGTCGACTCCAAGGTCCTCAAGGATGCCCAGCAGAACCCCCAGAATTACCGTGACCTGATGGTGCGGGTGGCCGGGTTTACCCAGTACTGGGTCGAGATCGGCAAGCAGGTTCAGGACGAACTTATCGCCCGGACCGAGTACGAGGGGATCTGACCCCGAATCCACAAAAGGAGAAGATCATGAGTAGAGAAAAATACGTTCACAAAGACTGCCGCAACTACGCGCCCATCGATGTCCGCAAGGGCTATTGCCATGTGCATAAAAAAGAAGTTCCCGCCGACGCCGAAGTGTGCGCGAAATTTGAACGTTTGCCCAAGTGCCGCTACTGCAAGAACTTCAAGGCGGACGCGGAAAAGATCGAATTGGGAACCTGTGAAGCTTCCATGAACACGCCCAAGTTCGTTGCTTATCCCGACATGGCCGCGGTTACCTGCGATATGTACGCGGAAGCTTGATTGTTTATAGGGGGAGGGGCCGTGTCCCCTCCCCCAAACACTCGCAAGGAGATCTTATGGAAAACAACAAAGCGAAACTATATGGCTATATGGTGGTGTTCGCATCCTGGCTGGCGGTGTTCAGCCTGTTCGGGTACCGCGCCACTTTCGCCATGCTCAAAGGACCCATGAGCGCCAACCTGGGGTGGTCCCAGGCGCAGGTGACATTGGGGTATTCCCTGATGATGACCGTCTACGCCATTACCGCCTTTTTTGCCGGTCTTGTCCTGGACAAATGGGGTACCAAACCCGTCTACGGCATCGCCGCGGTGTTCGGCGGCCTGGGCTTCTACCTGACCAGCCTGGTCAGCACCCATTTCGCCTACCTGTTCACCTTCGGCGTTCTCGCCGGTATCGCTACGGGTATGCTGTGGGTGACCTCGACCGTATCCGTACGCAAGTGGTACGTTGGCAGGACCTACGCCACCATGTGGGGATTCGCCTTCGCCGGCGCACCCATGGCCCAATGGCTCCTGGCCGAAGTGGTCAAGGGTACCATGGCCGGCGGCGCCGAGGATGCCTGGCGTTACTCCATGAAGGTGCTGGCGGTAATCATCTTCGCCCTGCTGGTTCTGGCCGTATTCATGGCCAAACGCAATCCCGAACGCTATGACATGAAACCCTTCGGGGAAATGCCCGCGGCCAAAGGCGCGGCGGCTCCCCATGAATGGACCACCAAGGAAGCCTACTCCCGGTACGCCATCTGGGGCGCCATTTTGATGTTCCTTACCAGTATGATGGCCGAGTTCCTTATCTGGACGCAATTGGTCAGCTACTGGGTCCAGGACAAGGGGTGGGACCGCATGGCCGCCATAAACGTCTACAAGGTGATCGGAATTATCGGCATCTTCAGCATGCCCATCCTCGGTATCGTCGCCGACAAGGTGGTGAGCCGGGTGGGACATGAAGCCAAGGGCCGCAAGATCATGCTCGTCGTGGGACCCACGACCGGCGTAGTGGCCTGCATCTTCCTGATGATGTGTACTTCCACCCCGACCTGGGTGGCCTACGTGGCCGCCTTTGTCTTCGCAGTGTACTGGGCCATCGTGCCCGGCGGCGTGGTGGGATATACGGGAGCCATTTACGGCCGCAAGACCCTGGGCAAGATCTGGGGCCTGGCGACATTGATCGTCATGGGAATCGGCCCCTTCCTGGGTTCTTTTATCGGCGGCTGGCTGAAGGATATATCCGGAAGCTATCAGTATTCGATTTACTATGCCCTGGGATCCTTCATCGTCTCGATATTTTTGGCTTTCTCCCTCCCTCTCAAAGCGGAACCGAAGGCATAGCCTGAGGTTTCATCGGGGCGCCCGCACTCAGGTGCCGGCGCCCGCACCAGGAGCCAGTAATGAAATCAGTCAACATAGAATCTCAAGCGTATCGCAAGCCGGCGGAAAACATTCAGGTAGAGGAACGCGGTCTGGTATTCAGCATCCAGGCCCATTCGGTTCATGATGGTCCCGGAGCCCGTACCACGGTTTTCATGAGCGGCTGTCCCCTGCAATGCGTGTGGTGCTGCAACCCGGAAGGTCTTTTTCTTCAACCGGTCATGCTGCACAGCGATGTCAAATGCGTCAAGTGCGGAGCCTGCATCGCCGCCTGCCCCCATGGAGCCGTGTCCGTCCGGGATGGAGCCGTCACCTTCGATCGTTCCAAATGCAATGTATGCAAAACCCATGAATGCGTGGACGTCTGCCTTCACGAAGGCAATGTCGTAAGCGGAAAATGGTATACCATTGATGAACTGATGCGGGTTTTCGAACGGGACCGTATGTTCTGGGGTTCCAAGGGCGGTGTGACCTTCAGCGGCGGCGAGCCTCTGATGCAGAAAAAATTCATGTTGCCCCTACTGAAAAAATGCAAGGATTCCTATATCCATGTGACCATCGAAACCACGTCCAACCTGCCGGCGGATTACTTTCTCGACGCCATCCGCTACGTGGATTGGGTGTTTACCGATATCAAACATATGGATCCGGATCGCCACAAGGAATTGACCGGCGTAGACAACGGCCTGATCCTGGCCAATATCCGGCGTATGGCCGAAGCGGACTGGTGGCAGGGGGTCGTGGTACCGCGGATTCCGGTGATCCCCGGCATCAATGACTCGGATGCCAATATCATGGAAACGGCCAAGTTCGTCAAGGACGCGGGGCTTGAGGTCATCAACCTGTTGCCCTTCCACAGATTGGGGGAATCCAAGTATCGTCAGCTGGGGCGGATATATCCTTTCGTCGACATGAAACCGCCCGAACGGGAGCAAATGGAACACTTGCAATCCATCGTGCAATCCCAGGGATTGTATGCCTTTATCGGTTACGAAACGCCCTTCTAGGCGGCATGGCCCGGAGAGGGGTTGTGTGGCGGGCGTTGGAATGACAAACTACTCTTGACAGGAGCAATGGGAATGAAGACGAAAGCTTTTATTATCGCGGGAATGGTTTTTGTGTTTGCCGCCGCCGGAATGTTTGCCGACGGGTCCGCATGGAAATGGTCGTTCACTGAACGCACCCGGTTGACTACTTTTGACAACAGCATCAATCTGGATGACGGGTTGAGTGACACCTTCGCTTTTTCCCGGCACCGTACGACCCTGGGCCTGGCCTGGACGCCGGGAAAAAACGTTTCCTTCCAGGTACAGCTGACCAACGAGTTTCGCAGTTGGTTGAGTCCCAAGAACCGGCCCAATGATGGTAACGAGATATTTTTCGACCAATTGTATGTGAAATGGAAGGGCCTGGCCCCGGGTCTGACCCTGACGGTGGGGAGACAGAACATTATGCTGGGTGAAGGATTCGTGTGCCTGGACGGCCAGCCCCTCACGGGCTCCCGCTCGGCGTACTTCAACGCCGCCCGGGCGGATTACGCATTCACCAAAAATCACAGGATAACGGCTTTTATCTCCTATATCCCCCGGACCGACACCTGGTTGCCCATTATCAATGAACTTGACCCGGCTCAGGGCCTTGAGGAACAGGCCAATACCGGAGTCGGCCTGTACTACCAGGGAACCCTGGGCAAGGTGGGCCTGCACGCTTATTACTTCCGCAAGGATACGGAAGCCAACAATGCCTACCCGGTGGAGTCGGGGATCAACACTCTGGGTGCCCGGGCGGTGATTCCACTGATCGGGAATCTGGCTCTCACCGCGGAAGCGGCCCTGCAGTCGGGCACGTACGGAAACGACGACTCCAGTGCTTTCGGAGGCTATTTTCACCTGGACTGGAAACTGGAGAAATCGATCCCCTTTGTCCGGGTATTGACCCTGGGCGGGATCTATCTGAGCGGCGATGATCCGGAAACCGCTGATTACGAGGGCTGGAATCCCCTATGGAGCCGCTGGCCGAAATGGAGCGAATCCTACATCTATACCCTGATCCGCGAATCCGGTGTGGCCCATTGGACCAACTTCAGCGCCATCTACTTCGGGTTGAATGCGGTTTTCACCAATGATGTCAAGGCCCGGATTCACTATTATATCCTGGGCGCCCCCGAGGATGCCCCTCTGGCCGCGGCTTTCGCCGGACTCGCGGGAAAGGGCGGCAACCGTGGCGGCCTGCTGGTGTCGCGTCTGGATTACACGATTAACCGCCACTTGAGCGGTCATTTCGTCTGGGAACACTTTGAACCCGGAAATTACTACATCGACACCGCCGACGGGTACAACTGGTTCCGTTTTGAGTTGATGATTCGATATTGAGGGTTATCCGAACCCATGAACCCTTCTCGCATCCATACCATCCAAACCGGCCGGCCCCGGGAGTTTTCCCGGGGCCGGTTCATTTTATCGCGGTCATGGAGGAACAATGAACAGAGAAAAACCAACCGCTGAAAACACCCTTGATCGAAAGGATAAGTGGGCGTTGATCGACGCCATCATCGAGCGCGAACTAAAGATGTTCCAGGCCGTGAATTCTTCCCCCGGCTCCGGACGGGAGTGCCAGCAGCGACCGGATACATTCCGCCTCATGCGCTGGATGCATCACAGCGTACTGAGCGTGGGCACATTGGGCGCTTACCTGGAAGATCTGGAAGACGCCCACGCTCTGGAACGGAATCTGGTGACCGAGAAGTATGCGCGCATGGAGGACCAGATCCCGGCATTAAAGGAAAATCCGCTGATTTTCCGGATCGCCGAGGCGGAGTGCGCATGGATGAAAGATCTGCGGGAACGCTATCCCCATGTGATCCGGGGAGACGCCGAGGGTTTTCGCAATTACCTGGTGAGTGAACTCGAAACCTATTCCGATGACACTCTGGCCCACCTGTGGGGAGATGTGCAGGCGGCTACGGTACGCGGATTGAATCTTCCGGAGATGCGTTACCGCAACCTGTTCAAGCGCCTGGGGTATGCATCACTTGAAGCGGTTGAAATGGAAAAGTCCGGCGAAAATCCCGGCTAGGTTGCATCATGACCGGCATGGAAGCGGCGCGTCTGGTTTTCGCGACGCGGGGATTACCCATGCTGGAAGAGCATTTTCCCGAATATGTCGGACGCGTGGCCGGGGGGCTGGTCGGCGAAGGGTCGGAATGTTTCGGCTTTGATGACGATTTGTCCCGGGACCATGACTGGCAACCGGGATTCTGCCTGTGGTTGTCGGAAAAAGACCATCATACCGTTGCCGACGCCATGCAGAGGGAATACAAGAAAGAGATTCATACGATTCGCAATGCAAACGCCCCCGGCGGCGAAGCTTCAACCCGGCGAGGGGTATTCGCCACGGGGGCGTTTTTCTTTCGATTTCTGCACCGGGACACTCCGCCGGGGAAAGCGGCGGATTGGATGCATCTTCCCGAGGAGTACCTGGCGGTATGCACCAACGGAGAGGTTTTTTACGATCCCCTGGGAGAGTTTACCGCTTTCCGGGAACGCCTGCGGGATCACTATCCCCGGGACGTGCTCCTCAAGAAGATCGCCGCCCGTTGCATGACCCTGGCGCAGGACGGGCAGTACAATTTCCCCCGCAGCCTGGAAAGGGGGGAGGTCGTGGCCGCGAATCACGCGCTGGCGCGTTTTATCCACGCCGCCTGCTCCCTGGTTCACCTGCTGCACCGTCGTTACAAACCGTTTTACAAATGGATGCATCGTTCCCTGAAGGATCTGCCTGCTCCGGGCCCCCGGGTGGCGGAGCATCTAGAGCAGTTGGTGGAAATTCGTACCGGTGATCGGGACGTGCAAATCCGAGAGCGCCGGGACCGGGTGGAAACGGTCGCGGAAATCCTGGCCGCGGCGTTGATGGATAACGGCATCAGCGATTCCGGAAGTACTTTTTTGTTGAAGCATGCCGCGGTTATC
>Ga0272441_10008497_pt1 | contig 16241 bp, 13 predicted proteins | sample SSMProp6N_FD_193582 | JGI IMG/M metagenome (GOLD analysis project Ga0272441, IMG submission 193582) | Marine sediment archaeal communities from Little Sippewissett salt marsh, Falmouth, MA, United States - SSM-Prop-6N | ecosystem: Environmental > Aquatic > Marine > Wetlands > Sediment ... | reverse complement strand
CAACACACCCTTTGAAACCATCATGCCGGGCACATCATCAGGCGAGGTCTCCGGGCGCACCAAAATAACGTCCTTCCCCTCACCAGCAAGCTCCTTCGCGTGTTCAGCCTCAAAAACTGCGACGCCGACGCCAGCACCAGGAGAAGCATTCAGTCCCTTCGCAATCAAGGTCTTCTCAGCATCAGGATCAAAACTAGGGCGCAGCAGCAGGTCAACATATTCTGGGTCAATACGCATGACCGCCTCTTCCTTGGTAATCATCCCCTCATCGACCAAATCGACGGCAATCTTAATCGCCGAAGTTGCAGTGCGCTTACCCGTGCGCGTCTGCAGCATCCAAAGCTTACCTCGCTCAATGGTAAACTCCATGTCCTGCATATCCTGGTAATGAGCCTCCAACATGGAAACAATCTCCAGGAACTGTTTGTAGACCCCAGGCAACGCCTCTTCCAAGCTAGGATATTTATCGGCACGCTCTGCCTCCGAAATACCCTGCGTCTCAGCCCACTCCCGGGAACTCTCCAGGCTGATCTTCTGCGGCGTGCGAATACCCGCAACTACATCCTCACCCTGGGCGTTAATCAGGAACTCACCATAGAGCTTGGACTCACCGGTCGAGGGACTGCGGCTAAACGCCACACCCGTGGCAGAGTCGCTCCCCATGTTGCCAAAGACCATCGTGCAGACATTTACAGCGGTGCCCCAATCATGCGGGATGCCCTCATGATCACGATAAGCAACAGCCCGCGCCCCATTCCAGGACCCAAACACAGCTTTGATTGACAATTCCAACTGTTTGTAAGGGTCAGTTGGGAAATCCACACCAAAGTGCGCTTTGTACATCTTCTTGTACTCTTCGACGAGCCCCTTCATGCCATCAAGGCTTACGTCGGCATCACTCTTGACGCCCTCTTTCTGCTTAAGCGCCTCAAGCTTCTCCTCAAAGTGCTCCCGCGAATAATCCATCACAATATCAGAGAACATCGTGATGAAACGGCGGTAGGCATCATATGAGAACCATTCATTGCCGGTCAATTCAGCCAAAGCCACACGGGTATCGTCGTTCAACCCAAGGTTGAGTACCGTGTCCATCATCCCCGGCATAGACTGACGTGCGCCGGAGCGAACGGATACCAAGAGAGGATTAGATACATCACCAAACTGCTTGCCGGTCTGCGCCTCAATATCCTTGAGCGCCGCAAGAGACTGTTCCCACATACCATCTGGGAACTCGCCATCCTTCATATACTCAACACAAGCTTCCGTGGTAATCGTAAAACTTGGTGGAACCGGTGCGCCTGAAGCGGTCATTTCAACCAAACCAGCACCCTTGCCGCCAAACATAACCTTCATTTCAGCAAGTTCTGGGTCATGACCGAGAACCTTTGCATATTCAGACTTACCATTCCGTGCTAAATACACCCATTTCTTTGCCATATTTTCCCCCTAAGCTTCGACAAAATATTTAAGAATCGATAAACAATGCCGACGTACAACTTGCAATCTTAGCGCAGATTATACTATAAACAATCTTCGAGACAACCAAATACCAACAACTTACGAGCGCAGGCCATCACCACAACATGATGAACAGTGCAAAAATGTACTTGATCGTGCATTGTAATCTCTAAACAAATTCATTGTGGACTCAAAAACTAACGAGTCACAAAACACAAAAACTTCTATATGGTAAAAAAACGCCCCATGAAAAACAAAACATGGGACGCCATCAAACATTTCAACGCAGCGTGACTATTACGATAAGCAGAACGTGACTGTGATTCAGACCTCAAGAGTATGCCCCCTCATAAGACAACAGGTATCATGGCTACGGTTGCTCACTGACAATCACGCGTCGCTGTAGCACAAACCAATCAGCAATATTCCGAAAACGATCCCCAGTCTGCATAAGCGGTGCAAGCTGTACACCCTGCACCCTTGCATCCACAGCATACGTGTAAATAGGCACGTAGAGTGGAATTGCAGGCACTTCATCCATAAAGATCTGCTGAAACTCACCATAGAGCGCCACACGCTGCGTGCGATCCACAGTCAAGCGAGCCTGTTCAATGACCTCACTAATACGTCGGTGGCGAAAGCCAGCATAATTCTGTCCCACCTGAGCCTGGGTCTCATGCCAGAGAGGATAAGGATCAGGATCTCCAGGTAAAGAAAGATGTGCCAGCGCAGCCTCATAAGTACGCACTTCCAAAGCCCCACTTAATGCCAGAGGCTGTACAGTCTCTACAGTGACCGAAATCCCCACCTGAGCCCACTGCGCTGCAATCGCCTGCCCCATCGCCACATCCAGAGGCTCATCCGCAACCATCAATGAAAAGGCAAAGAGGGTACCAGCACGGCTGCGCAGGGTCTCAGTAAGAGCTTCCCGCGTCCAGCCAGCATCAGCCAGCAACTCCTGCGCCTGCGCAACATCATAGGTATAGTTAGGCACATCGTCCACGTTATAGGCCCAAGTGCCTGGCAAGAGTGGCGATTGAGGAATCACAGCCTGGCCACGCAAGACATCGTCAACCAAAGCCTGACGATCCAAAGCGTAGAACAAAGCCTGACGCACCATACGATCCGAAAAAGGATGATTTTCGGACAACTGCTCATTAAAGTAAAGCATTGCCATCCTAGCCGTCGGGGCAGAGTAAAAATTCAACATGTCCAACTGCCAAGCATCGGGCAAGATATCAGAAGGGACATAGGCCACACCCTCAACCAATCCTTCCTGGTAGGCCTCAAAAGCAGCACGTGGCGTAGGATAAAATCGCAGCACTAAATTCTCAAGATAAGGAGAAGCCCCGTGGTACCGTGCAAATCGCTTCAAGGTCACTTCGGTGATCTGTCCCTCGGTCACAACGACATCGGTCAAGCGGAAAGGCCCTGTCCCCACCGGGGCACGGTTGAAATCCAACATGGGCAAATCCGCAGCAGAAATTCCCTGCAGCAGATGTGCCGGGAGCAATCCAATACTGGCGTAATCTAAGAATGGGGCAAAGGGTTCCGCTAAGGCGAATTGTACAGTTAAATCATCAACTTTTTCAGCAGTAACCGACTGCCAGAGGGCACCGATATCAGGGGGGCCAGGGTAATCCGGGTCCTGAAGCAAACCTACAGTAAAAATCACATCATCGCTTGAAACAGGCGTCCCATCATGCCATAACGCATTTGAGTCAATACGGAATGTGTACGTTATGCCACTAGGGTCAATCTCCCAGCCTTGCGCAAGATCAGGCATAATCTCACCCTGCATAGTCATACGGGTAAGACCACTGAAGGACAGAGATACAATATCGCTGTCCGCATCATTATAAAAGCTCAACAAGGGGTTGAGAGATTGGGGGTAACCACTTACGCTTTCAACGTAAGTACCACCAGGAGCAGGACGGAATTCCGTTGTATACGTTGCCGCAAGGTAAACCAACATACCAGCAGCAAAAAGGAACCCCAACCCTACCAGAAGTACCTGCCAGCCAATACGACGAAACATAGGATTTTAAGAGATAAAGAAAAGGACGGAGGAAAAAGATGACAGGGAGCACCCTCCCTAACCACCGCTCAGCCTTCGCCCAAATGTTTTACACAGTTAGGTTACCCTAACAGCACAACATTTACAATGGCTACCAAGAAAAAGAGCACGGAAGCCCCAATAGTCAAACGGAAGAGCAAAAGCTCTGCCCCCCTGCGCTTTCGGACCAACCCTGACTGAGATCCACCAAAAGCACTACCCAATCCACCACTGCGGACCTCAAGAAGAATCAAGACGGTAACCACGACCCCCAGGATAATTTGGACTACGTTAAGATAATCCTGCATGCTTTACTATTCCTCCAATACCAGTTACCAAAGTAGGCATATATTATAACACGCTACATGGAAATGACAAAAATTTTATAAGCCAGGGTGCTTTAGGTAAAAGCATCCAAATACGCGATTCACTCTACCCAATACGTTGGTAGAAAAGCGGCAACGGTGACACCATCTCATCGGAGAAAGTCAGCGAAGCCAGAATGCGCCGCACAGCTTCGTCACGCTTGGCTTTGTCATTAGCATGAATTGTAAAGAGCGGCTGCCCGGCCTCAACATGATCCCCGACCTTGCTATGCATCACAAGCCCAACCGCATGGTCAATAAGATCACCTTTCTTTTCTCGACCTCCGCCCAAGCCCACGACCGCCATGCCGATCTCATCAGCTTGGACACGCGCAAGATACCCATCCCGGGATGCAAGCACCGGCTCAACAATATGGGCTTCAGGAAGTTGCTCAGGCGCATCAATATAACGGATGTTACCACCCTGGGCTTCAATAAGCTGACGGAACTTCTGCCAGGCTTTTCCAGAAACAATTGCATCCTCTGCCAATGCCTTACCCTCAATTTCATCGCGAGCCAATTTCCCCAGGGCGAGCATCTCCCCAGCAACCACCAAACAATGTTCCCGGAAATCCTCAGGGCCGCCCCCGTGCAAAGTTGTGATTGCTTCCTTAACTTCAAGGGCATTCCCAACAGCTTGCCCCAAAGGCTGATTCATATCTGAGATCAAAGCAATCACATCACGCCCCACCTCTTTGCCAATGGAAACCATGCCTTCAGCCAACGCAACCGCGTCTTCCAACCCTTTCATAAAAGCGCCAGTACCGACTTTTACATCCAGTACAATTGCATCAGCCCCAGCAGCCAGCTTTTTACTCATAATCGACCCAACAATAAGCGGCAAGCTCGGCACGGTCCCTGTCACATCACGCAGTGCATACAATTTACCATCGGCAGGCGCCAAATTTGCAGATTGTCCGGTCAGCACAATACCGATCTTGCGAAGCTGCTCAGTGAATTCCGCAACACTTAAATCACAGCGATATCCAGGGATGGATTCGAGCTTGTCCAAGGTGCCGCCGGAGAAACCTAAACCACGCCCCGACATTTTCCCCACAGCAAGACCACAAGCCGCAACCGTTGGAGCGACGACAAGACTGACCTTGTCCCCAACACCACCTGTCGAATGCTTATCCACAACAACTGGAGCCACAGCTTTGAGATCCAAGGTCTCACCAGAATAAGCCATCGCTAACGTAAAATCACGTGTCTCTCGGGCATTCATGCCCTGTAGTAAAATCGCCATTAACAATGAGGAAGCCTGGTAATCAGGAATCGCCCCCTGCGTATAACCACGGACAAAAAAGTCGATCTCCTCGGTCGTCAGAACTTTGCCATCACGTTTTTTCTCAATGATTTCGACAACCCGCATAGACTTAACCTCCTAATTTCTATCTAAGAGTCATAACAGACAATCATGGGTTCCCGCAATACCCAACGACAAATTAACGACAGCGGTACTTACAATAAAAGATTCTCAACAATCAGTATACCCCAGTAGAGTTGAAAAACAAGGGAATCGATTCCAGCTCACACAAAAACTATTCGCACACATTTTAGCTCTTCTACCCCAAAAGTGAAACACACTCTGTAACAATTGAAACTATCTTAACTTAGTTATTTGTGGTAAAATAAGCTAACTAAATATTACTTTATTATAGAGGGGCGTAATTTACACATTCACAATTTTTTATCATACCAACGCATTCAGGAGTAATCATGCTCAGAGTACTTGTTGCCGATGACGACAAAGTCATGCTGGACCTGCTCAAAACACTTCTAGACCTAGAAGGGGACAAAGCAATCCCTGTAATCAAGCCGGAAGAAGTCATACCAACAACACGCAAAGAAAAACAAGATATTATCCTCATGGATATCCATCTAAGCGGGGTAGATGCATTGCCCATTCTCGAAGAGATCAAACAAGATCCTGAACTCCAAGCGATCCCTGTACTGATGACATCTGGTATGGAGCTCCACAACAAATGTTTGCAAATGGGTGCTAGTGATTTTATTCTCAAACCATTCCGTCCATCAGAGCTACTTAAGCGCATGCACGCAATCATTGAGAAATAAATAGGAGGAATGTGCACATTCGCGACCATCAACAACTATATAGTGAACACCCTGTAACAGGGGTTAGATTTCAGAAGGATATAACATAAAACATGACTCGCAAAAGACATCAAAAGTCAAAGCCTAAGCAACAACAATGGTACAAACTTGATTTACATATTCATACACCGGCCTCAACAGATTACCAGCAGCCAGAAATAACTTACCTGGATATTCTCAAAGAAGCAGAACACAAGGGAATCGACATCATCGCTCTAGCCGATCATAACACGGTCAACGGATACAAGAGGATGCTTCAGGAAATAGAAGAACTGGAGCTCTTGGAACGGCTTGGAAGGCTGAACCCCGAGGAACAAAAGCGCCTCAAAGAATACCATCGTCTTTCAGATAAAATTGTAATTCTGACCGGCTTTGAATTTACTGCTACATTTGGTTTCCACATTTTAGGAATTTTCCCTTCAGACACACCCGTCCGGGACCTGGAATTTCTTCTCTTGCAGTTAAACATCCCTGCAGACAAACTAGATCAAGGCGCAACAGACGTAGGTGCCACAACAGATGTACTTAATGCTTACCGCATTATCAACGAAGCAGGGGGCATTGTCATTGCAGCGCATGCCAATTCAACACACGGCGTGGCGCTCCAAGGACTTAGTTTTGGGGGGCAAACAAGAATCGCATTCACACAAGATCCAAACCTCCACGCATTAGAGGTGACAGATCTCGAAAAACGCGGCAAAAAGACCACAGCGCGTTTCTTTGACGGGTCCAAACCAGAGTACCCCAGACGCATGCACTGCATTCAAGGCTCAGATGCACACCGCTTAAAACATGATACCAATAACCATAAAAACCTGGGATTAGGTGAGCGAGTCACTGAGATTTTGCTCCAGGAACCCACTTTCGAGGAGATCAAAGCGGTCTTCCTAGGCAACGATTTTGCTCGTACGCGTCCTTACCGCCCTGAATCGCACCCATTCGACTACATTCAATCGGCACGGGAAGAGGGGCCCAACATCGTACAGGAATTTCATGAACGCTACAGCAAACGCGGCGGGTATCTGGACGCAATCGTTGCGGACGTAGGCGGTTTTGCAAATACAAACGGAGGCACGCTTTACATTGGCGTACCAGCAGATCCCCGGAAGCCGCCCACAGGCATTGGCAGCACCACGAAACGTGTGACTAATCACCTGAGCACAGCTATAGAGACCAGTATAACCCCGGCCTTACCCATCAATGTAGATGTTCAGGAAAGCCAGAGCATCAAAATTGCACGCATCACGGTCCCAAGAGGGCCTGAGCCGCCTTATGTTGTCGATGAAAGCAAGATCTATATCCGCAGTGAGGCAGAGACAACTTTAGCTGTACGTGATGAGATTGTCGAATTGGTAAAACGCGGGCTGAATCTCACATCCCCTGGCATTCAGGAAACTCATGAACAGACTTCAAAAGGAACTGATGCAGCAAGCAAAGGAAAAACTTCACATACACCGCCGCCACGGACAGGGGTAGAGATTGCCGCGATCGAAAATCGCAAGGGTATCAACTACTATATCATGCGAGATCTGCGAAATGGGAGTCTGGTAAAAAATGTAACCAGAAAATCAGCGCGGCGTCTCTGGCGTTATGCAATTGAGCAAGCAGAAGGGAACCCTGTAGTCCAATCCCAAATTCACTGGATGGGCGACATAGGGCTTTGGAAACGCCGTGAGCATGGAAATTTAGTGCGTTACGACCTTGTACAACGCGTCGACAACGATTTGCGGGTTTATTATGGGGTAACCGAAGAAGGACTTCATGGGGACTGGAACACGTTAGTGGGCGAATAGCCCAAGCCATAAAAACAAGAGGACGAAAAGAAACAATGCTCAGCCCAATCCAAATAGCGATCCTCACATCAAGTGATCGTGCATCCGCAGGTGTTTATGAAGACAAAAGCGGCCCGGCACTGCGCACTTTGGTCTCAGCAACATTACAAGCCGATGTGGTCGATATGAAGGTGGTTCCCGACGATCGCACATTACTGGCGACACAGCTTCGCGAATGGGCAGACAGCGGTGCTATTGATCTTATCCTCGTCACCGGGGGAACTGGATTTGCGCCGACAGATGTAACGCCAGAAGCTACACGCGATGTTATCGAAAAAGAAGCCCCCGGACTAGCAGAAGCCATGCGTGCAGCGTCACTTCAAATAACACCACATGCCATGCTCTCAAGAGCAATCTGTGGCATTCGAGGCCGCACGCTCATTGTAACCCTCCCTGGAAGCCCAAGAGGGGCCAAAGAGAATTTCCAAGTTATCCTCCCTGCGATTCCCCATGCCATAGCCCTGCTCCGTGAAGATCCGGACAGTGAGACCCACCACCCTAAGCCGATAAAAGTATAATATGGCACGTGGATACCAAGGGAAAATATCAAGAACCGATTGGATCTATGCGGGTCTCCTGACAATTTTAGCTGCGATCCCCAGGCTCTACCGCCTGAACCTAGCTGAGTTCAAACTTGACGAAGCAACCCATTACCAACTCGCTTACCAACTCACACACGGTGGCTGGCAATGGGTTGGCTCCACCTCTTCGGTGGGAATACCTAAGGCCCCACTCTTCATCTACACCCTGGCAATTCCTATGCAGTTCGCACGCGACCCGCGCTTTGTAACAGGCTTTCTGGGAATTTTAGCTGCGGTAGCAGCGGGCAGTTTTTATCTTATCTTACGGCGTTATCTCAGTAAAAAAGCAGCTTTCATTGGAGCGCTGCTCTTTGCGCTAAACCCCCAGGCTGTGCTCTATGCACGCAAACTGTTCACCGCGGATCTATTACCCCCACTGTGCACGCTTTTCCTGGGCACAGCACTAGGTTTCCTAGAAAGCAATACCAAACAAGCCGGACGCTGGGCCACACTGACAGCACTGACATTTGCGATGCTGCTCTTGACAACATTCTCGCCCATCCTGCTCTTGCCGGCTTTCTGCTTACTCTTCTGGCAACGCCGAAAGGCCCTGCATAAACCAGATTGGCTAAAAGCTGCACTCGCGCTCGGCCTTCCATTTGTACCTTACCTCATTGAAATAGCACCCAAAATCCCGGGGGTACTCGCCAGCATTGACACCCAGGGAACAGAAACACAATACCATCTATCAGCATGGATATGGACTTTACTCTACGGGACTGGCTGGCCTACAAAGTGGGAGACACTAGCTGGTGCCACAACACTCATTCTCGGCTTTTTATCATTAGCTGGCGCGTTCTGGCTTCTGAGAGCAGCACAAGATCAGAAACAAGGCACCTGGGCAGCCTTCATTCTCACCTGGATCGTGGTATCCCCCTTATTAGGCCTTATCGCACCGATTGATTTTCAAGCACACTACCTGGTAATCCTTTATCCTCTCATCTTTATACTTCCTGCAGCTGGAGTAGAATTAGCTGACCACCGAGCAAAATGGCTTGGCATAAGCGGTACACTGCTCCTGCTTACAGTCGCTGGCTGGCAGGTCCAAACATGGACACAGACACTCGATGACATAGCACAAGGAGTCGAGGGATACGGCACCCCACTAGGATATTGGCAGCGAGCAGCAAAAAAAGCCGAAGACCTGGCAACACAACATGAAGCAAGCGAGATCCTGCTAGTCATGCCTGGGGATCAACCCTGGGACGAAAAAGCCCATATCCTTGATACACTTTTGATCGATACACCACATCGTGTTGTAAATGGACACACGACCCTTCTCTACCCCTCACATACGACCCTTGTCCTTCTTGCATCTGAGGTAGAGGAAGCCCTAGCATTGCTCGACCCTTGCGCCCAAGCCCTGACAGCGCCCCTAGAAGCCTCTCCTTTTGGGGGAACCTACCATTATTACCTCTGGAATGGAGAAACGCTGCAGCAAGAAGAAAGCATGCCGACATGCGCCCTAGAGCACCTGGAACCAGTATCTGCCCAATGGGCCTCAGGTACGTCTCTTCTAGGCTATCACATAGCAGGAGAGATGCAGCCTGGAAATCAGCTCCACATCTTACTCCACTGGAGCACGACACAAGAAAGCCTCCAGCAAGAAGTACACTGGTTCAACCACTTACTTGATCAAGAAGAAAATACATGGGGGCAATTTGATACCACTGCCTGGCCTGCAAAACGCTGGCAGCTTGACGGTCCCATTCAGGCAATGACCTATTTTGATATTGTCCTCAGTCCAGACGCCGCGGCGGGCCCCTATACCCTGCGCATCGGCCAATACACCTACCCAGACATGCAAAATATCCCCGTTATCGATGACGCTGGAAATCCAGCCGAGTATGCGGCTAATTTCCCCATCAAGACCGAAAATCCATGAGGTGAACATGAAAGTTTTATCTGTTTCCGAAATGAAAGAGCTCGAAGCTGCTTCAGATGCTGCCGGGCACACATACGAGCAAATGATGGAACTCGCCGGCCAAAATGTAGCACGTGCCATCCTGGAGCAGGCTTATACCAACACACTGCGTTCTGCCCCCAAAGGCATCCATGATTGGCGGGTCCTGGTTCTCGTTGGCCCAGGAAATAATGGTGGGGATGGGCTTGTTGCAGCGCGCTACCTGAAAGATGCTGGAGCCAAAGTCACCGCTTACTTAAGTCGCGTGCGCAATCCGGAAAAAGACAACGTCTTAAAACAAGCTATGGATCATGGGGTAACCATTTTATACCGCAAAGATGATCCCAAAGGGCTCGAGTTACGCCGGCACCTGGCAAAGGCACATTTCCTGATTGACGCACTGCTAGGAACCGGCGCCAAGCCCCCTTTGAAAGGCGCCATTGCTGATATTCTAAAAGAAACTCATGCAGCACTTGAAAATAGCAGCAACCACCCGCTTACAACCCTCAACCGGGCACCGGAGCGCAGTGCTCCTAAACCCTTCATTGTCGCCGTGGATGGCCCTTCCGGTATGGATTTTGATACAGGGGAAGTAGACCCGCTTACACTCTCATCCCACCTAAGCGTCTCATTTGCCAACCCCAAAGTCGGGCACTTTTGTTTCCCCGCGGTGTCACAAACCGGGACACTCACTATCGCTGACATCGGCATACCCACCAAGGTCAAAGCACCTCAAAGCACGATGGAAGTCATAACAGAAGAAACTGTGCGCAATTGGATGCGACCACGCCCAGCAGATGCTCACAAAGGAACCTTCGGGAAAGCCATGATTGTCGCCGGCTCAGTAAACTACACGGGAGCAGCCGGACTTACTGGCCTTGCAGCAGTACGCAGCGGCGCGGGATTAGTGACCCTGGCACTCCCCGGGGTCATTCAAAATATCGTCAGTCCTATAGTGCCGGAGGCCACCACCCTATTATTGCCAAATACCCTAGGTGCCATTAACGATGCTGCAATACCAATATTAAGAAAAGCGCTCAGTAGCTACAAAGCCCTCCTAATCGGGCCAGGACTAGGACAAGCACCGGAAACAGTGAACTTCATCAACACACTCTTCGGCGTCCATACTGAAAAACGCGCAGCAGGTTTCCTCCCTCAAAGAGACACTGCTGCAAAGGACCAAACAGACGCCCTTGAGGTACCCCTGGTCGTTGATGCCGACGGATTAAATATCCTTAGCCAACTTCCTAATTGGGCCGACCATTTACCCCAAAAGACCATTCTCACCCCACATCCAGGAGAAATGGCACGGCTCACCCACAAACCCATCAAGGAGATCCAAGCAGATCGTTGGGAAACGGCGCAAAAGTACGCACTTGCATGGAAACACGTCATTGTCCTGAAAGGCGCTTTTACCGTCGTTGCAGCACCCGATAAACGCACCTGCTTGATTCCTTTTGCTAACTCTGGATTAGCGAAAGCCGGCACCGGAGATGTGCTCGCCGGCATTATCGTATCACTGCGAGCACAAGGCATGGATGCCTTTGAATCAGCAGCTGCGGGTGCTTATCTGCACGGATTAGCAGGCGAAATTGCCCGGCAGACCTATGGAGAAGCAGGGATGACGGCAAAGGACGTCGCACTAGCACTACCAGAGGCACTGCGTCGTTTGACAAAATAACTCAAACAAAAAGACGGGGACATGCGGTGCATGTCCCCGTCTTAACGTAAAAACAGTGTCAGGCTTCTTTTAACGATTCAGCAAAGCGATACCCAAATGCCATCCCATCCCTCAAAACTGCATGATCGGCACCGCCCCTGAAGACAAAAGAGTCAGCAAAGTCCCAGCGCAGCGACTCAGCGAACTTTTTAAAATCTCGTTCTGCACCACCGCTCCACCCATAGCTACCAAAGTAAGCTGACTTTTTATTGAAGAGGCGCTTATGTTCTAACACCTGTAATACATTTGCCATCGTTGGAAAGATCCCACCCTCATACGTAGGCGCACCGACTAACACGCCACACCGTGTATACAGGTAAGGCAAGATATAACCAACATGCGTACGGCTTACATCAAAAATCTCAACAGGAACACCAGCCTGTGCCACGCCTTCAGCAACAGCCTCTACCATATGCTCTGTCATCCCATACATAGTCCCATAGAGCAAGGTGACCCCAAGATCACCTGCCGCCCCAGCATACCGCGCCCATGCTTCATAGAGAGCAATAATACGCTCAGGGTGCTTCCGCCAGATCAACCCATGTGAAGGAGCCACAACAGAAACTGGAACATCAGCCAGCTTAGCAATAGCCTTCAGGACCGGTTTAGGATAAAGCGCCACAATGTTGGTATAATAACGCAGGGCCTCTTGCTCATAGAAACTAAGGTCCTCATACTGGTCATCAAATATACCACCCTGTAACGCACCATAGCCCCCAAATCCATCGCAGGAGAACAAAATCTGATGTTCGACTTCATAAGTCATCATCGTTTCAGGCCAATGGACAAAAGGCGTGGTCACGAAGCGCAGCTTATGACTACCCAAGTCCAACACCTCACCATCTGAAACCGCTCTTACACCCTCAGTGATATGGTAAAAAGCATCCAGAAAGTCAAGTGCCTTCTTTGTGCCTAGAATCGTCGTCTTTGGCGCAATACGCCGCAACGTCCGCAACACACCGGTGTGATCAGGTTCCATGTGGTTGATGACAATGTAATCAAGATCTAAGGGGTCTACAAGCTGAGCAATCTGATCCAGAAGCTCATCGGCCTTGAAATCACGCGACATATCAACAATGGCTTTCTTATCGCCATCAATAAGATAAGCATTGTAAGAAACGCCTTCCCGGTCAATAGGCCAAAGCCCCTCAAACAGATTGGTCGTGCGATCATTAACACCAATCCAGTAAACACCAGGTTTAACTTCGATAGCAGGCATGATTTTCTAATCCCTTCTGTCCTGTGTGGTTGAAAAGCAGAACAAATTAATCGCTAATAGTCCAAGTTGTACTACCTGAAAGGTCAACCTCTGTTTTCTGAAGCAGGTCCTCCCCATCGCAATCCTGGACAAGCAAATCATAGATACCAGGTTCTAAATAGAAGTAACGCACGGCACTTTGAGGCACAAGCGTCTCTTTTGCACCCAACCAATCCTCACCCCAGGAATCACTCGAAGAAGGAGAGAAGTAAGCGTAACAAATTTCTTCGGAGCTCTCATTGCGCACTTCAAATGTAACCAATCCAGCCCCACCAACGGTAACGGTCGCATCTTTGGAGACTTCCCAGCGGTAATAATATCATTCTCCCCCAACCAATCCTCTCCCCAGGAATCCTCATTGCTGGAAGAAATCAAGACATAACAAACATCATCCGAGGACATATTATCCACAGTAATCGTAAACCCTTGCCCCCCGCCAGTACCTTGTACTACTTCCGGAGTGCTCTGTACTACTTCTGGAGTGCTCTCTCTATCACCGCTGCCAAAATTGCAAGCTAATGAAGCCACGAGTAAACCAAGGACCAGAGCAACTAAAATACCGCGTTTCATCACAATTCCTCCCTATACTTGTTAGTTATGAAAATATGTTCAAGAGATGCTTCCATTATACTGAAAGTTAAAAGGATAACAAATACCCAATTTTTTACATATTTCTAACAAACAGAATTTGTATTTACCATCCGCTCATGATATAATTGGAGCAAATCCGCTATGGAAGCAAATAAAAGTATGATAGCTAACGATATACAACTTCTGCCTTCGGCGAGATCACGCCAGATGCGAGAACTTGCTGAACGAGCAAAAACAAGCCTGACACGTTTCGCAAGCGCCGAGGTTGCATATAATGTCATCGGCATTCAGCTCCTCGATGAATGGATTGACCGCCATCTCCGGCAGTTTCCCAAACCCTCTCCAAATGTGCTGACTGTATGGGGCGCTTTTTTAGGAGAAACCTTTCGGCAACGCTTTGAGGGAGAATGGGCAGTTGATAAATCACAATCCAGGCCTAGACTCGGCATTGTAAGTCCCAGAGGGAATCACGATTTCCTCTTCGTCGATATCATGGATCAAATCGAAAGGCGTGTCGAAGCAGGCATATCAGAATCTCTGGCCCTATACTACACGACAAAAGCGGTCGAGATAAAAGAAGCATAGCTATCAGTCAATCGCCCTGACTAAAAAACAGCCTCCAAAACACTGGAGGCTGTTTTCATTCACACAAGTATCAAACTTAATAAGTAATGACCCTAGGCAACTCCTTAGCCTGGGCAACCCAGTTGACCACATCCTTCTGCGTTGGAAGACGCCGCACTAAGTTCTTCTCCGCATTGACCTGCTGCAGCTTGGCATACAGGTTCTCCGCGTTGCGCTGCGCTAACTCAGGCACAGTATCGACACCAGCTTCCTCGAGCAAATCTGCGTACTCTTCCCCCACCCCTGTGATACGGAAAAGATCCACATGATTGATCCATTCCAGGACCAGCTTATCGCTAATGCCTGCTTTTTCGGCAATTTCCTTACGGCCCCCCGGTGTTGCTCCTACCTTCAAGAGTGCACCGGTAGTTGCTATGCCGGCATCCTTAAGTTTTGCCGCGTAGACCGCCCCAATACCTTCGACTTCCGTCAGCTTTGCCATACCCGCCTCCTTAAAATCGTAAAATATGGAAATCCCGCGCAAAAATGCGTTTTCAACTGATTAAACGTGATCTACCCTTAACGCCCGCCAAGATGCATAGGCATCACAACATGGATGAAAGCAGCTTCATCTCCGACGGCTTTAATCACTCCCGGGTTCGTTGCAGCATTCAACTCAAGCGCCACTTGAGGGACATCCAATGCTGACAAAACATCAATAAGGAACCGAACATTGAAAGCAATCTCCAGCGGCTCACCATCCACACTAGCCGTCAAACGAGTAGCACCCTCACCAGACTCTGCAGAAGCCGCCGAAACCACTAACTCACCAGGCTCTATCTGCAATCTTACGATATTAGCCACGTCACGAGCAAAAATAGCAGCACGCTTGCAAGCCTGAAGCCACTCCTCGCGCCCCAAAACAACCCGCGTCTTTTGAGATTGTGGGATAATGCGCCGATAATCCGGGAAATTGCCGTCAATCAGTTGCGAGTTTAAGACCGTATCGGTCAAGCGGAATAAAATCTGATTGTGCGTACGCGTCGTAGAAATCTCCACCGGCTCCTCTTGCCCGCCCAAAATCCGCATCAGTTCTGATAAGGCTCGCGCCGGCACAATCACGGTGAAGGGATGCGGGACCGGATGCACCAACGGGACATGCCGCAGCGAAAGCCGGAAGCCATCAGCGGACACCAGCTTGAGCGTCTCACCTTCAAATTCAGCCAGCACGCCGGTAAGCACCGCATGGCTTTCATCAGTGGATGCTGCAAAAGTGACCTGCTCCAATCCCTGGCGTAAATCAGCAGCTTCGACAAGCAACCCATCACCATCTTCAGGGCTTGGCACCATGGGAAATTCATCGGAAGAAATCCCACGGAACGTAGCCGTCACCGTGCCACATCGCACAGCGAGGGAGAGCGTTGCCTCATCCATATCCATACTAACTTGATCAGGGGGCAAAGAGTTCATCAGGTCAATAAAATTGCGTGCCGGGACCGTGATAGCTCCCTCAGTTTCTACCCGAGCACCAACCCAATGAACAATACTCAGCTCTAAGTTTGTCGCCGCAAGCTTGAGCTGCCCATGATCAGTTTCCAAAAGGACATTGCTAAGGACAGGCATCGTCGTGCGCGAAGGAACGGCCCGCCCAACAATGCTTAAGCCTCTAGCGAGGTTTTCCTGCAGGCAAGAAAGTTTCATAGAGGGCCTCCTGAGAAATACGATTTGAAGTTAAAGTTAAACTTAGTATACTCTAACCTTTTAAAAAGGTCAATTTCAATAAAAATCCCCATCAAGA
>Ga0272441_10008496_pt1 | contig 16243 bp, 13 predicted proteins | sample SSMProp6N_FD_193582 | JGI IMG/M metagenome (GOLD analysis project Ga0272441, IMG submission 193582) | Marine sediment archaeal communities from Little Sippewissett salt marsh, Falmouth, MA, United States - SSM-Prop-6N | ecosystem: Environmental > Aquatic > Marine > Wetlands > Sediment ... | reverse complement strand
TGAGGGTTATTCTCCCCGTGAAGCTGCAATGCTGGCTCCTGCAGCGGTGCGCGAGCTTATTTTTGATGTGGAAGCCCCACGCGGCCTGGCAGCACTGGGAGCAGCGGAAGATGAACATGTCCTGGATCTGTGCACCCGCCCAGGATGGGATGCATCTAATATGAGGCCGGCATCCAGAGAGGATTTCAACTTGCTGATCAAAGGAAGTTTATCTCCTGAAATGACTTACTGGAAATACCAAAACTATTCTTGAAAAGGAGCTGAGATGAAAGCGGCAGTGATATATGCACCGTTTGATATCCGGGTTGAGGAAAAAGACAATCCAAAACCGAAATCGGACGAGGTCTTGATCAAAATCCATGCCTGCGGGGTTTGTGGAACGGACGATGCCTTGAAGAAAGGGGAATACCCGGCGAATTATCCCGCAATTATTGGTCATGAATTTTCCGGTGAGATCGTTGAGGTTGGAAGCGAAGTTAAGAATTTCAAGACCGGGGACCGCGTCACAGTAGATCCCAACCGGGTTTGCCATAAATGCTTTTTCTGCCGTTCCGGGCAGGAACACCTCTGCGACAACCTGAGCTCGATGGGGGTTCACATAGACGGAGCGGATGCAGAGTACTGCGTCATGCTGGAAAGCAATGTATACGGAATCGGAGATAAATTATCTTATGAAGATGCTGCATTCGCCGAACCGCTCGCATGCGCCATTCACGGTTCCGATCTCGCAAACGTGAAAATCGGCGATACCGTGCTTATCATTGGCGCTGGCGGTATGGGCAACCTGATGACCCAGTGCGTGAAGAACCTCGGGGCTGCCAATATCATCGTCAGCGAATTGATTGAAAAAAGGCGGGAAAAAGCGCTTGAAAATGGCGCCACGCATGTGATTGATCCCTCAAAATCGGATGTAAATGAGGAGGTAAGAAAGATCAAATCAGTCGGCGCGGATGTGGTGTTTGAAGTTGCTGGCAATTCCAAAGCTCAGGCAGCCTGCCCTACTTATGCACGCAAGGGAGGGACCATCGTGTATTTTGGATGCAGCCCGCAGGACAACACGATTGAAATCAATCCCTTCATGGTCAATGAAAACGAGCAGCGGATCCTGGGCTCTTTCAACAACCAATTCGCTACCGGACGGGCTGTTGAAATGCTTTCAACTGGAAAGGTCAGGGTGGATAACCTGGTCTCGCATACTTTTTCGCTTGATGAATATCTTGAAGCGCTTGAAATTTTTGGAAATCCCGACACCATCAAACTCATGGTGAAAATGGATTAAACACATTTAAAAAAATGGAGAAAAAAATGGATATCAATGAATTTGAAAAGAAAGCTTTAGAAAGCTCACTATTTTCCTCACCGGTAATGGGGGAAGATCTTGATATGTTCCTGATAAATAAAGGAGAGCAGATAAAATCCCTTGCAAAAACTGCCCTTGAGGAAAAAGTGGAACACATTTATTGGGTGGGTGCTGGAAATTCACGCGTAAATTTGCTCCCCGGGAAGGAATTATTGGACCGCTTTACAGAAATACCGAGCGACTGTTTTACCTCATATGAATTTATCTGGAGAAATCCTGAAAAGCTGGGAGAAAACACCTGGGTATTCCTGGCTTCCTATTCCGGGGCAACGGAGGACACTGTTGAAGCACTCCGGTTTGCCAACCAAAAAGGAGCCAATACGATTGTATATGTTAATAAAGCCGATTCCCTGATGGGCAGGGAAGCGGATGTTGTCCTGGAATTTAACTCCAAGGCATTGTATATTCTTCCAATGGCAGGGGTATCCCTATTTGTATTTGAAATGGCCAGGATACTGGAAAATCCGGATGCATCCAATTTAATTGCCGAATTATATAGACTGCCTGATTTCCTTAAGGAACAATTTTCAAAGGAAAAAGAACGTTCAAAACAATTGGCAGAGGATTTCAAGGAGCAAGAGCTAATTTATACATTGGGATGCAATACGCTTGCTGGTATTGCTTATAAATACGGTCTGACTGTTTTTATGGAAAATATGCGGGTTAACGGTTCGTATATTGAGACAACCGAATTCCGACATGGGCCCGCTGAGATGCTTGACCATCATAAACCAGCATTTGTCCTATTAATGGCGGATGATGAATCAAGACCAATTAGCGAAAGAGTGAGGGATTTGCTGGAAAAAGAAGGCGTTCCCCTAATTGTTTTTGACGCTAAAGAATATCCATTCAGCTCCCTGTTTGCATCATTTGTGCTGATGATTCCCCTGCAGTGGTTTGCAGTTTACTCTACATATCACCGCGGAATATATGACCTGGATGCGCGCGCGCTGATGGGGCATGGGATTATGAGCCAGGGTAAGGGCGTAACCTGGCCATAGAGATAATACGAATCTGGAGGGATTTTCCATGAACTCAGGCGAGATTTTATTAAAAGGCGTCCAATCAACAGTAAAGATAAAACGGGACACCTACTCAATACCTTACATTGAAAGTGAAACAGAAGATGACGCATGGTTTGGGCTCGGATTCGCGCAGGGCCAAGACCGCTCTTTTCAGCTTGAATATTACAAAAGGCAGGCAAACGGATCGCTCTCTGAAATTTTCGGAGAGCGATTCTTAAATGCAGACAGGTATATGCGCATCATAGGCCTTAAAAGGACAGCAGAAAAATATTTGTCCCAACAGGATTCATATCTACTCAATACACTAAAAAGCTTTACCGAAGGCATCAATGCGGGAATTTTTGAGGGCGGTTCTAAGATCGATGAAGCGTTTGAAATATTGGACTGTGAACCCACACCATACGAAATCTCTGATGTGATATCCACCCAGCTTTATTTTTCCCTTTCCCTGACACACTGGCTGGGGAAACTAACCCGTTTTTTAATTCTCGAAAGGGAAGATCCTGAAACAGTTGAACGGCTTGATCCAGCCTACGCAGCCTGGAATTATCTGATCAAACCTGTTGGTGTCAAGGCAGGTCCAGGCGACCAGCAGCTTTATGAGGAACTGGCCGAAGCAAAAAAAATATTAAACAGCAAAGGCGCGTCCAACAACTGGGTTCTTTCAGGTACACGGACTGAATCGGGTCGTGCAATCGTCGCAAATGACCCGCACCTTGCCGCGGATGTTCCCGCCCCCTGGTACCTGGCAAGCGTGGAAGGGCCTGATTTTCGAATATGTGGAGCCTGTTATCCGGGTTCTACGTTCTTTTTCAACGGACATAACGGGCATGTAGGATGGGCAATGACGGCGGCTTTCATTGATAATGTAGATCTATATCAGGAAAAACTGAATGAGGCAGGGGATGCCACGCTGGCAGATGGTGAATATATTCCCTGCGAAAAAATCCAAGAAGAAATTTTGATAAAAGGAAAAACGTCCCATAGAGAAGAAGTGCTGGTCAGCCGGCATGGACCGATCCTTTCGCCGGCTATAAGCTGTGGAGACCATGTAATATCCATGTGCGCAACATGGTTCAAACCGAAACCCATTAACGGCTTTATGCGGATCCATAAGGCGAAAGATGTACATGGGGTTCGGTCCATTTTTAAAGACTGGTCATTTACATCCACAAATCTGGTGATGGGGGATACGAAAGGAAATATCTGCTGGCAGTTATGCGGTGAAATCCCGGATCGGAAAAAGACCAAGGGGATGCTTCCGATGCCAGGATGGGATACATCAAATGACTGGAATGATGAAATTATCCCATTTGAAAAGAACCCTGTGGTTCTGAATCCCAAGGAAGAATTTATCGCAACAGCAAACAACAAACATACAAAAATGATTGAAGAACCTTACACAGGAAGGGATTTCATAGATGGTTACAGGCACCGAAGGGTTGTAAACCTGATCCAATCCAGGGAAAAATGGTTATTGGATGATGTTGTTGAAATGCAGCAAGACTGGTATTCCGGACCCTGGGAAGATATTAAAGAAAGCGTACTGAAAATAAAGTCAACAGATAAGAAAGCCGCAAAAGCGCTTTCGATTCTTTCTGACTGGAATGGGATCATGAGCTCTGATTCTGCCGCAACAATCATTTATGAATACTTTATAGCTGGGATGACATCCAGAATTGTGTCTGAAATTGCGGGAAGTTCTGAAGACCTGGTCTACGAAACATATAATCCAGCGGTCGGCTCGGCCTGTTTTGCGATGAGCAGAATTAGCCAGGTTGTCCAGTATTTACGCGACCAACCGGAAGATCTGATTGAAAACCGGTGGGAGCAAGTAATTGAAGAGGAACTAGCCCGTTCTGTGGAAATCATTGAAAAAACCATCGGGGAAGAGACGGACGATTGGCAATGGGGCGATTTTCGGCCGCTTGTGCTCAAACACCCGATCAACCGCAACCTGAAGGAATATGATACAGAGGCTTTTCGCAAGAAACTGAGCTTAGGACCCATTAAATGGGGCGGGGATGAACAAACGCTCAATGTGGCTGCGGGCAGCATGCTGGACCCAACCGTTACTCCGGATTTCATCCCGAATCTGAGGAGTGTAATCGAGGTCGGCAACTGGGACACAAATTATTTTTCCCTGGCCGGCGGTTCATCCTCCAATCCAGGATCAAAACATTATCGAGATTTATTTGAACTCTGGAAAGATGGAAAGGGTATACAAATATCGTGGTCCAAAGAGAAAGTGGATGAACAAACAAAAGCTGCGCTTATCATAAAACCGAAAGCATGATCGGAACATAGGCGAAGGTAAAACCAAAAAATGCCAGAGATATATCTGGCATTTTAATTTAAGGTGGCTATCTCAATGCAAAACAAATATTTAATACTATACTTTTGAAGATGACTCCTATACAAACCACATTGGGAAAAATTGACACTGGCAGTTTGGGTCGAGTGAATATTCACGAACACATTGTTATCGAAGGTGACCGGATTCAAGATTTATACACTGATTTTGTTCATAATGATGTGGAATTGATTTCAGGAGAAGTGAGGGAATGGCGAAATCAGGGCGGTGGCGTCATTGTGGATTGTTCCCCTATAGATGCGGGCAGAAGCGCGTTAAAGCTTAAAGAAGTTAGCCGAATTTCCGGTGTTCCAATTATCGTCAGCACCGGTTTCCATAAAGAAATGTATTATCCAGAATATCATTGGATTCATACCAAGACCAGCAGCGAGTTATTCCGGATCCTGGAGAAGGAAAGCGAAAACGGTATACCCATAGAGGAAGAAATTCAGGAAAATATCCCCAAATCCAGAATTTATCCAGGCATTATTAAAATGGGAATTGATACAAACGGTTTTTCCGCTTTTTTTGAAAAAATATTCCCATGCATCCAAGATCTTGTAAAGAAAACCGGTCTTCCCCTAATTATTCATACCGAACCTGGCTCTTTTGTTCTCAAAACAGCAGAACGATTAATACAAAGTAACATTCCCGGAAAAAAAGTGGTATTTTGCCACATGGATAAAAGCACTGATATAGAAATCCAGGCGGAATTGGCAATCGAGGGTTTCTTTCTGGAATATGATTCCATGATCCGCAAGACCCCCTCGCTTGAAGAACTGGCAGCGGAAATTGAGTATCTTCTAATTAAGGGGTTGGGTGACAAAATTCTGTTTGGAGGAGATTATGCAAGAAGGTCTTACTGGAAATGCTACGACGGCAATCCCGGATTGCCTTACCTGGTGACAAAACTTTATGATGATTTCAGCCAATTCGGGTTGGCTAAAGAAATAATTGATGAAATCTGGATTGAAAATCCCAAAAAATTATTTGAATAGATTTTTATAATGTGAATGGGAGTCTTGGATGAATAAGAAATTCCTGGTAGGTGTTGACCTTGGTACAAGCGCAACCAAAGCAGCGATATATAAAAGAGATGGTTCGCTGGTGACAGAAAAATCTGTGGAGGTGCCGATCTATTATCCAACCCCCGGGGTAGTTGAACAGGAGAACGAAGATTTTTACACTACCGCCGCGGAAACTGTCAGAGCCTGCATATCTGAAAGCGGCATTGAACCGGAAGAAATCGCTGCGATTGCCTTCGATTCCCAGATGGCGGGTGTCGGGATGATCGGGGAGGACTTTGAACCAGTCGGCAGATTTGATTCCTGGCTTGATATGCGTTGCCAGCCATTTATCCAATTGATGGATGATAAGGCAGGAAAAAAAGTTACACGCTTAACCGGATGTGCACCTACATGTGATCACGGTCCCAAGATGCTTTGGTGGAAACATGAGGAACCGGAGATATATGAGCGTATCGCGAAATTTGTTATGCCAGCCGGTTATGTGGCAGGTAAACTATGCAATCTGAGGGCAGAACAGGCTTTCATTGATTACACTTTTATCCATTTTTCCGGATTTTCTGATGCAAGGTCGCAAACTTGGTCAAATGAATTATGTGAGATATTTGATATGGATCAGTCTAAATTGCCTGAAATCGTTGAACCATGGCGGGTAATTGGTGAAGTATCCGGTCAAGGATCAAAGAATTTTGGCCTTGCTGAAGGAACCATCGTGGCTGCCGGGGCGGGGGATACAGCAGCCAATGCGCTGGGAGCAGGCATTGTCAAATCCGGAATGCTCTTTGATGTGGCGGGCACCGCCGCGGTTTTGGCTGGCTGCACCGATCAATTTGTCGCAGATACGGAAAATAAAGCCTTGCTGACTATGCACTCGGTCATACCGGATTTATGGAATCCTCTTGCCTATATCGCGGGAGGAGGGATCGCACTGCGCTGGATAAGGGATACGATTTTCAAGGATAACGCAGCAAAAATGCAGGAAGGCAAAGATATTTATGACCGGATCACTGCGACAGCTGAAACTGCCCCTCCCGGTTCTGAAGGCCTGCTCTTTTCCCCGCATTTTGGAGGACGCATTTGTCCCTCCACACCGGAAATGAGGGGCGCCTGGATTGGTTTATCCTGGTCACATACTCAGGCACACTTGGTCCGGTCCGCTTTAGAAAGCGTAGCCTATGAATATGCGTATTATCTGAAAATCCTGAAAGGTCTGCTTCCTGAGTTATCCGTGACTGAGGCGAGGGCGATGGGAGGCGGCGCCAAGAGCGATGCCTGGAACCAGATCAAAGCGGATGTCCTTGGTATTCCTTATTTCCGATTGAAAGGAAGTGAGTTTGGAACCTGGGGCGCAGCAATGATTGCCGGAAAAGCAGCCGGGATCATTGATGATCTAGCCCAACATGCAGAACGCTGTGCAAAAACTGCGGAAAATCCAAAATTTCCGTCGGAAGAGAGACATATTCTCTATCAGCCGATCGTCAGTAAATATATCGAAATGGAAAATTATTTAGAGAGCTTTTTTTCAGGGAAAAAGAAAAATGAGTCTGTTTTGTAATGATCCAATTCAATAACAAGGAGTAAATAATGAAAAATGAAGTGAAACTTTGCATGGTGGGTGCCGGACGGGTTGGAAAGAACCACTCTAAGGCAATCAGCAGGCATGTGCCTGCGGGGAAAATTGTTTCTCTTGTTGACCCCGCGGATACCGTTTTGCAGCAAACTGGTCAAGAATTTGATATCGAAAACCGTTTCCATTCGCTGGAAGAAGCAATTGAGAAAAGCGATTTTGAAGGTGTCATTATCACAACCCCAACACCTACACATAAGAAATTGTCAGAAATTGCGGGCGAGAATAAAAAACATATTTTTCTAGAGAAACCGATGGCACTTAACCTGGATGAATGTGATGCCATCATCAATTCCGCCGAATCCAACAATGTTTTCCTTCAGATCGGATTCATGCGTCGGTTTGAGCCTGAATTTGTTGTTGCCCAGAAGCGTATCGCAAATGGTGAGATAGGCAATCCAATGATGGTCAAATCCTTAACGCATGGGCCGGGACTCCCGCCGGCCTGGGCCCGGGATCTGAAAACATCCAACGGTATGCTGGCCGAAGTAAACAGCCATGACTGGGATGCTGTCCGCTGGATGATGGGTTCTAATTATGAGAGAGTCTATGCAGAGGTTAGCAATTTGAAAGGGGAAAAATTTAATGTCGACACCCCCAATTTTTATGATACGGCATTGGTGAATATCCGATTCGAAAGCGGCGGTCTGGGAATGTTCTCGGGGGTATGCCCATGTGAGTATGGTTACGATGCAAGGATGGAGATAATCGGGGATAAGGGTATCATGCAGATCGGCGAGATGCAGGGCCAATCTGTTATTGTTTGCACGGACAGGGACCAGGGCCTGGTTACACCTATTTACAGAACCTGGCCTCAGCGCTTCGCATGGGGTTATATCTATGAACTGGAACATTTCGTCCACTGCATTCTGAATGGCGAATCTCCAAAAGTGGGCGGTCGAGATGGCCGGTGGGCGGTAGCAGGTGTTTTGGCAGGCACAAAATCTTTCCAGGAAGAGCGGCCTGTTTATTTACATGAAATAATGGACTGATGGAAAAAGGAGCAAGAATGAAAGCGGCTGTTTACCACGAACCGTACGATATACAGGTTGAAGATGTTCCCATTCCGGTAATCGGGGAAAGAGAAATGCTCATTGAGGTCATCAGCGCAAGCATTTGTGGAACAGATTTGCGCATCTATCACGGCAAACACCGTATGTATCCACCCGGGACCACCCGGATACCCGGCCATGAAGTTGTTGGCGAGATTGCTGAATTAGGCCAAAATGTAATCGGATATCAAAAAGGACAGCGTGTTTTTGTTGCTCCGAACGCTGGATGCGGCCACTGCAAGCAATGTGTTCAGGGAAACAACAATCTTTGCAAAAATTACCAGGCTATCGGCGTAACCACGGATGGGGGCTTTGCTGAATATATGCGTGTACCAGCCAGTTCCATTGAACAAGGGAATGTGATACCTGTAAGCAAATCTGTAGATCCTGCTGCTGCCGCATTGATGGAACCCTTTGCCTGCGTCTTGCGCGGTCAGAATAAGTTGGATTTTCAGCCCGGTGAAACTGTGCTTATCATGGGAGCGGGGCCAATAGGGATCATGCACTTAAAACTGGCCAAGGTCCGCGGAGCGGGCAGGATTATCGTAAGCGAACCGAGCCAAGAAAGAGCGGAACAAGCAAAAGATATGGGAGCGGATGTTGTTATTGATCCCACTTCTGAAGATATTGGCCAAATAATCCTTGAGGAAACTGGCGGCAATGGGGCAGATGTCATTATCGTCGCTGCCCCTGTTCACAGCGCACAGGAATCATCACTGGAGTTGGCTGCGATCGGGGGAAGAATAAACTTTTTCGGAGGGCTTCCAAAAGATAAGCCAACAATCAATTTCAATTCCAACCTGGTCCATTACAAGGAACTCGTTGTAACCGGAACCACAGCCTGCAGTACTGCTGACTGCTGGCAGGCTGCCGAGATCGTAAACGCGGGGCTGGTTGATTTAAGTGATTTGGTCAGCGAGCGCTGTCCCCTGGAAAAAGTGGTTGAAGGATTTAAACTGGCAGAAAATAGAAAATCATTGAAAATTGCAATTCTTCCATCTGCTCAGGTTCAGTAAAAATCTATGTAAATTTCAAATCAATATATTTGAAGTTCTGATGAATAGAGGAATGTTGGACTATTTTGTCCTCGCAGCCAGCTGAGGTCTTTTCCTGATGTGATATCTGAACTGTAATAGACAAGCAGGTAGCGGTTTCCTGATATGTGAGCGACTGCTGAGTAGCCTGTGTCGCCGTGGGAAGGGAGGTCGGTAATGTGGTGAATGGACAGCGAATCACGATCGAAATGATATAGGGCGGTGCGCTTGCGGCTGAGCGAGTATCGCAGGATATTGACCAAATTGCGAATGGTTTTAAAGAAGCGAAACGGTTCAGCTGGAAGGCGGTAAAAGAGGGAGCGCCGGGCTGTCAGGAAGTGAGTTCCCCCGTGTTTAAAAAATTTTGGGCCGTCGTATTTATATCGGTCCACCTGGATACGCCAATGGTTTGGGCTCTCGGGTAAGATTGAAAAATTTAGGTTGGGGTAAATCAGGGAGCGGATGGTGCCAAAAACCATACCGTTATTGTCAAAATCAAAGGCAGATTCGGAAGTCCGGTAATTAAGCAGGGTCTGGCGGGTGAAAGGGGATTCAAAAACGGACTGCCAGTTTTCCAGGTCGCTGGAAGCGACCAGGCGGAAATGGGGATCTGTGTGTCTGCGGATGCCGTTGCGCGCGTACAAGCTTAGGTAGATTCTGCCTTCATGGGACTTGACATCCCAGAAACCCACATTATGATATGGGATTTCGTATGGCGAAGTCCAACCGCTTCCATTTTTTTTAATGCATAAAGTGCGGCCTGAGCCAGCATAGAGACGGCCGAGTGTGCGGCCCATGAAGAAAAGGTACAGTTCCCCATTAAAAACCAGAAAACGGGGATCGCGCACGTCTCGGGAACGGTCAACTGTGTGTTCATACAGCCAGTTCTGACCATCAGTTGAAGAGTAAATATGAATTCGCGCTCTGGGGGATGTGAAATGGGAAGGTGCTGTGCGGAAGGCAAGATAAAAGCGGCCACCATATTTCGCCAGGTCCGGAAAGGCGCGCGAACGCGTGAGTGGTTCGGCTTTCCCTGTAAGACCGGGAAGTTTGATTTCCTTTGGCGGGCTGAATTGAATATCCTTGAGTGGAGACATTGGTAAATTGACGGTCACGATATATAGAAATGGACATGTATTTTACTGTAAACTTTAATTGAATGAATTCTGAAATAGAATTCTGTTCAAGAAGCATTCATCTTAATTGGTTTTGACTTTTTTCTATTTTTTTGCCTGATTTGAAGTTCGGAAATCGTTTTTCGAATCCTAAAATGATGTCATATAACATTTGTTAATTACTATCATTTCTTAGAATGTTTCCTTATTTGGAAATACCTGGTAAATTGTGTGGAATAATTTTAAGAAAAAATTGTAAATAGGAGGATAAATATGTTAAAAAATTTGGTTCTTTCCAATCGGTCCTACCGACGCTTTGATGAGGAATTTGCGATAAAGAGAGAGACCATGGAAGAGTTGATCGAACTAGCGCGATTGTCTGCTTCAGCTTCTAACCGCCAACCGCTGAAATATTACCTGGCTTCAGATCCTGAAGTGAATGAGAAAATTTTTCCAACCCTGGGCTGGGCAGGCGCATTGAAGAACTGGGATGGACCAGAACCGGATGAGCGCCCAAGCGCATATATCGTTATTTTAGGGGATAAACACATTACCGAGAAGTTTAATCTGGATCCCGGCATTGCGGCCCAAAGCATCCTGCTCGGGGCAACCGAAAAAGGGCTGGGCGGCTGCATGATCGGTTCTGTCAACCCTTCTTCCCTGAGGGAAAAATTGAATCTGGAAGACCACTTTGAAATTCTACTGGTGATCGCTTTGGGAAAACCAGCGGAAAAGGTTGTTGTTGAATCCCTGGGTGAAAACGGAAACACAGCATATTACCGGGATGAGGAGGATATCCATCATGTTCCAAAAAGAAGTTTGGATGAAATTATCATCAATTGAGCCTGGTTTTCGCAATTCTCAAATTGCTCTGAATATTCCAATGTTACAAACCTTATGTAAAATGATCGATTTATTAAAATACAAGAATTATTAACTTAAAAAATTATATTCCAACGATTATGATAAACAAGGAAAATTGATTGATGAGTGAATGGCTGGTCAATAGTACCGCTGATATTTTTCGATTTCAACCGTTCCGAATAACTCTCAGCTTACAGGAAGCAAACTCGATGAAGCAAAGAAGGAAGGCGTCACAGTATTGAATGAGGAGGAATTCAAAAAATTATTAAAAGAAAACACCTGCGTATATGAATAAAAGAGAGAGAATGGAAGCGATAGGGGAGGAAGTCAGAAACCTCGATTCATCACCTCTGTATCCTTACCGGAAGGAAAACGATTACCATCCGGTTATCGGGGAGGGGAATCTAAACGCAGATGCAGTTTTTGTCGGTGAAGCGCCGGGAAAAAATGAGGCAGAAAGCGGCCGGCCGTTCTGCGGGCGGGCCGGGAAGATCCTTGACGGACTTCTGGAAACAGCCGGGCTGGACCGTGAAGAAGTTTACATCACCAATATTGTGAAAGACCGGCCTCCCAAAAACCGAAGGCCAACCAAGAAAGAAGTGTCAATTTATTCGCCTTTCCTCATGAGACAGCTGAGGATAATCCAGCCCAGGCTGGTTGTAACGCTGGGTAAGACTGCAGCAGAATTTGCTTTCGAAGAGCTCAATACAGGAGAAGAATTTTCCGCATTCAAAGAAATTGAGGGAAAAATATTTGAATTTGAATTTGATGGCCGCCAGACTTTGCTTTTCCCCTTATATCATCCTGCCTATGCCATTTACCAGCGGACCGTTCTCCAACAGATGAATGAGGAGTTCAGGAAAATCCCTGAGTTCATTGGAAAAAATAAATTAGTTCTGGATAAGTTGGCAACTAACCAAAAAGTTAAGGACAGCTGATTTCCAGGATGTAGGATGCTTTTGTCCGGGCGAGGTAGGTATATTCACACACCTCTCCAATCATGTTTCTCAGCTGTTTACCCGACCGGTGGGAAACAACCAGCCTGGAATCACCCGCAGAAACCACTTGTTCGAGCAAATATTCACTGTACAGGTAAGCATCATCTGTCATTGTCAGCTGGGCGACAGCCGGGAAAGCACCCGGTCGGGTGAGATTTTCTTCAAAATCTGACCGCATCTGCTCTACTGGAATCATGGGTCCGGATTGGGCATTCACAGGGGGATTAATGGGTTCAGGAAGCCAGGGATAGATGCTTTCCCTGTACCAGTAATAACCGGGCTGGGCAGCGAAATGGAGGATTACATGGTCCTTTGATGACAGGCTTTTCAGCAGCGGCTTAAATTCCTGGAAATAATACTTGCGGTTCAAGTGGGCATCGAGGAGATAAATTGAAGATATCCCAACCAGGATTATCAATAAAATAATCTGGAAAGCCTGAATTTTAAAAAGTCCAGAAAGCTTTTTTACGATCCATCCATAAATAAGATACAGTGACGGCAAAATGAACATGAGGTGGCGGTCCAGCAGGATGGGATAGAGACCGAGAAAATTAAGGGCATAGACAAACAGATAGATGAGAGGAAAAAATGCAAAAGCAGGTTTCCGTAAATTCACTTCATCTACAATCCAGAGAAGCACAACAGTTAATCCAGAAAGCATGAACACGATACTGTGGGCAGGCAGGATGCTTGAACCAAGGATTTCATAAACGGTTCCCCAGTAATCCGCATCCAACAATTGGGCGGCTTCAAGCTCAATGCCAAAAAAATCCTGGTAGTTTTCCACGTTGAATTTCAGATTGGGTGCGATTGAGACAAAATACCAGACCAGGAAAAGAACGAAGAAAACTGCATGGGCGAGCATCCAGCAGGATGTGACTGCTCCCCAGAAAGATCTGCGCATCCTGGAAATCATCTCCACGGTGAAAACCGAAGCAACCACAAAAATGATGGAAATTCCGAAAAACAGGGATAATGCGATTGCGAGGGAATACACCAGGATTCCCCGCCGAAATCCCTGCCTGTATTCAAGGTAGCCGACCAGGATGAAAATCGCGAAGGAGAATTCAAATACGTAGTGCTTAAATTCGGTTGCATAACGAAGAAGGAAAGGATTTGAAAGCAGGATAAATGTGAATGCGAAACTAAAAAAATTTCCAAAACGACGCTTCCAGTACTGCCCTAAATAAAAAACGGAACAAAAATAAATGAGCATACCCGGGAGACGGAACTGCAGGTCACCGGGGCCAAAGAAGAAAGCCATCAATTTCGCCAGGAGAATGAATCCCCAGGGAGATACCTGGTTGTGAAGGGCGAGCGGTTCAAACGGGGAAATACCGGAATTAACAATTGCCAGGGCAACCATGGATTCGTCAATCCAGAATGACCTCCGGGCGATATAGAGCAGGGAATAAAAAAAGAATACCGCGATTAGAACAACATAAGAATAATCCCTTGCTCTGCGCCAAAGTATCGTTATTTTATTTTTCCCGCCTATCGAGTTTATCGCTACCTCCTTTCTTTTATTTTTTCTTAAATGTATTTAGGAAAGGATTATTTGTCAAATGATTTCGATCTATACATTAATCTTCCCTGAAAGTCAAGATTTCCGAATTGTGCTATATTTAACCCCCGCAATCCAGGAACAAATGGGAAGAAGATGTTAACTTTCAAGAAAATCCGGTTTTATGTTTTGGTCATCATGTTTTTAATTGTCTCCAGTGCCTGCGGTAGTCAGACAGGAGAGGAGCAAGAAGCATTATATGCGTCGCAAACAGCTGCTGCATTGAATATCGAGGTTGCACCAACGGAAACAGAAGTACCGACACCGAGCCCGACGCCGGACCCGATCGCGCTTGCGACCGAAAAGGACGGCATGGAGATGGTTTTTGTGCCGGCGGGAGAATTCATCATGGGCTGTGAAGGGGTTACATGTACTGTTGATGTTTGGCCGGGACCTTTCCCGGACGACTTGGTCCATACTGTTTACCTGGATGATTACTGGATTGATAAATACCCGGTCACCAACCGCCAGTACCAGGATTGTGTGGCTGAGGGCGCATGCCGACAGAGTTTTCAAAACAATATACCGCCTTACGGTACTGAATATTTCACGGATGCAGAATACGCGGAATATCCTGCAGTAAACGTCAATTGGTACATGGCCAGGGATTACTGCGAGTGGGCAGGCCGGCGCCTCCCCACGGAAGCCGAATGGGAAAAGGCGGCCAGGGGAACTGACGGTCAGACCTATCCCTGGGGGGACGAAAAATACAGCGAAGAATTTGCCAACATCTGTGACAAGGACTGTCCGCCGGGAGTGCGTGGAAATATTGCCAATCCGAATGTGGATGACGGTTATAAAGGCCCTTCCCCGGTCGGGAGCTACCCGAAGGGCGCCAGCCCTTACGGCGCGCTGGATATGGCCGGGAATGTCTGGGAGTGGACCGGCACCGCGGCGGAATTCTATCCCTATGATGCGGATGACGGCAGGGAATCCCAGTACGACATCGCGGACGGGGAAAAGTGGCCGGAGCGCATCCTGCGCGGCGGACCATGGAACAACGGCATATGGTATATCCGCTCCAGCTACCGCTACCGTGCGGTCGCCAATTACCACAATATGAATATGGGTTTCCGCTGCGCGTTTTCTGAATAAAAAATAAACTATTTCAATGAAATCTAGTTGATGCCAGGATATTCCGTTTTTTTAGGTATTACCTAGACCAAGAGCTGAATTATTTCTTCCCCGGCTTTTCCATCCCCATAGGGATTGGTCGCCCGCGCCATGGATTTCCAGGCGGATTCATTTTCCAGGAGGCGGGAACTTTCCTCAATGATTGCATCTTTCTGCGTTCCAACCACTTTCAAAACACCGGCTTCCACGCCCTCCGGGCGTTCGGTAACCTCGCGCAGAACCAGGCAGGGCACACCCAGTCCGGTAGCTTCTTCCTGGATGCCGCCTGAATCGGTCAGGATGAGCTTAGCGTTTTTCATCAGGTGCACCTGGGAGAGGTAGTCAAGGGGCGGCAGAAGGGTGATGTTGGGCACATCGCCCAGCAGTTCATGGACGGGCCCATGGATATGGGGATTCAGATGAACGGGATAAACCATTTCGACTTTACCCTTATACCTGTCTGCCAGCTCTTTGAGGGCTGAGCAGATTTCCTTTATGGGTTTACCGAAATTCTCGCGGCGATGGGCGGTGACGACTATAAGGTCCTTATTTCCGCCCAAAACACCTTTTTCCGCCAGCAGTTTTTCCATCTCCGGCGGGGGAGTCAGTTTGAGGATCATGTGGAGCGCGTCGATAATGGAGTTGCCGGTCACACGGATGGCCGCTTCCGGTACGCCTTCCTTCAGCAGATTGCCCCGCGCCCAAGCGGTGGGGGCAAAATGCAGGTCAGCAAGCGTGCTGATGATACGGCGGTTGACCTCCTCGGGGAAAGGCTGCCACTTGTCGCCCGTACGCAGGCCAGCCTCCACGTGGCCGATCCTGATCCTGCGGTAGTAAGCCGCCAGCGCGGCAGTCATGGCAGTAGTGGTATCCCCCTGAATCAGCAGCCAGTCCGGTGCATATTCTTCCAGCAGGGGATCGAGGCCGGTGAAGATGGAAGCGGTCAGCTCCGCGAGGGGCTGGTCCTCCGTCATCAGGTCCAGGTCCTCGGCGGGTTTTATTTCGAACAGCTCCAGCACCTGATCAAGCATTTCACGGTGCTGGGCGGTTGCAACCGGTATGGATTTAAAGCGCTCATCCTTTTCCAGGCGTTTGATAACGGGAGCCAGTTTG
>Ga0272441_10008494_pt1 | contig 16243 bp, 15 predicted proteins | sample SSMProp6N_FD_193582 | JGI IMG/M metagenome (GOLD analysis project Ga0272441, IMG submission 193582) | Marine sediment archaeal communities from Little Sippewissett salt marsh, Falmouth, MA, United States - SSM-Prop-6N | ecosystem: Environmental > Aquatic > Marine > Wetlands > Sediment ... | reverse complement strand
GCTGTGAAAACAAGCAATACGGACCTACCCCCTACTGGTTTCTGCATAGAGCCTCTATTAGGATCCAAATATGCTGGTTTCGCGTATGCCTGCGTGAGACGCCTACCCACTCCCTTGCTTATAGATTGAAATGCCAAAAGAATAGCGGATACTAAACAGTTTACTCTACACAAATCAACTCCCAGCTGGATAATTCGCATTCTACTTCACCTGCAACCTAGCGCCGTGCGCCCAGTGGTATTTGAACCCTAACGAAATTCACCAATTTACCAATACACAAATTCACAAACAACCAAACGCCTAACTCTGTAGCCAGTGACATCCGAATAAAAAGTTGGGAACACAAAGAGAGTAAGATTCTAATTAATGAAGAAGCTCTGCTACTCGCTAAATACTTGAGAAATGAAAAGAAAGAATGGAATCCTAGAATAGCGATTTGCTGAAAAGCATAGATATTATACTTTAACTCATACTCTACAGACACAGGTAAACATAAACGGGCTCTGGTCAAGAAAAATTGACTAACTTTTGGGACACCTGGTCAAGAAATCTTGACTAAAAATCTTTGTTTCGGGCTTGTTTAGTCAAGAAACCTTGACAAAAACGCTTTTACAGCAGAAACAGCCGGTAACAGTGAGGGATATCCATGAGTAAAAGCGTTGCTTTGTTGCTTGTTCTCGTTTTCTTAATGGCAACAAATGTAATCGCCGTTCAGCCTATCAAAGCTGAGCCAAGTACAATTGTTGTCCCAGACGATTACCCAACCATAGCTACAGCAATCGGAAACGCCACAGAGGGCGACACAGTATTTGTTAATAAAGGCACCTATGCTGAGAAACCTTTTAAGATAAACAAGACTCTCTCCCTGATAGGTGAAGGAGCAGACTCCACAAAAATAAGCTTTAACCCGCCACACACTGAGGTCACGGTAAACATTTTTGAACGTTACACATTCTATGAGGACCCAATTGTAGTTGTCGCTGACGATTTTACTCTCTCAGGATTCAATATCACTTCATCTGGCGGTTCCATTTCCATCAAGGGCAACAGAACAAGAATCACTAATAACGTCATAACGCGCGAAATTTATGTGGCGGGAGGTTCATGCTCTGTCATTTCAGAGAACTTATTCACAGGTGGTGTCGGCTTTAACGGCACCTACTTCAAGGTTTCTTCAAACAGTTTTTGGTGCAACCTATATGGTGGCGGTCGATACGTCATTTTTTCTTCCAATAACTGTCACTGGGGGCGGGCTTCCATAGTAGGTGATGATTGCCTCATCACCGATAACCAAGTAAACCAGTCTCCAAGCGCGTTTAGTGTGGGCGGCATCAACAACATAGTCAGCAAAAACACCATCGACCATGTAGGCTTTGGCTTATCGGTGGCTGGATTAAATAGCAAAGCGTTCCTAAATCAAGTAACTCATTGTGGGATAGGTCTTATTCCAAGCGCAGGCAGCATTTTCTTTGCAAATTACATCGCAAATAATGGCTGGGGCATAGACACTGGGGGCGACTTGGTAAACCCAAACGGAACGCTGAGCACAATATTTCACAATAACTTCGTGAACAACCGCTACCAAGTCAACACCTTGGGTTCTTATGAAACTGATTATTACGACAACGGCGAAGAAGGCAACTACTGGGATGATTATCAGGGAAAAGATGCAAACGGGGATGGCATAGGAGACACGGCTTATGTTATCGATGAAAATCGTTCAGACCGCTATCCGCTTATAGCTCCTTTTGATGTTGACAGCGTAGTTGTAGAGTTGCCTGAGTGGGCGTCTCCGCCTTCTGTGCTCCTGATTAGCCCAGAAAACACGACTTACACTTCTGCGAATGTCACCCTCGAATTCACGGTTAACAAGCAAACCTCGTGGATGGGCTACAGCCTTGATGGACAGGAAACAGTAACTATCACAGACAACACCACTCTAACAGGTCTATCAAGCGGTTTACATAACGTAACCATATATTCAAAAGACTTATTTGAAAACATCGCAACCTCTGAAACAATCTGGTTTAGTATAACAGAACCTTTCCCAACAACAATAGTCATTGCAACTGGGGTCTCCTTAGCTGCTATCGGCGTGGTTCTGCTGGTCTACTTCAAGAAACGCAAAAGGTGATGATATGAAGAAAACAGCATTAGCACTAACAATCATCTTAGCACTCTTGATAGTTGCGATTGTGCAAATCTGCAATTTTGTGAGAGCAAACCCAGTATATCAGAAACCTGGTTATGATATAGTCTCAATACAATCTCCACAGAACAAGACTTATAACACAGACCTTATTCCCTTGAATTTCACTTGTAGAACGGATTTTTACCCTAACTATTTGGCATGGTGCTATACTCTGGATGGAAATGCAACAATCCTTTATGGTGCGGTCTGGAATACATTGTTAAAGGTTGAACAAAAACTTGTTGGACAAGTTTTAATATCTGATGATTCGCCTGGTCCTGGCTATGAACCTTACCCACCATACACGGAGTATATCATTGAATGCAATTCTGTTTTACCCCCTTTATCCGATGGATTGCACAACGTGACAGTTTATCGTGGTCCAAATTACGAATTTAGTGGCGTGTATTACACACCTTACACCACCGGTTATTTCCAGGTTGACACTTCGCCTTCCCCATCGCCTTCGCTACAAGAGACAGAAACTCAACAACCAGAGCCTTTCCCAACAACATTAGTCGTAGCTTCTGTTGCGATAGTGGCTTTTATTGGCTTAGGTCTTCTGGTCTACTTCAAGAAACGCAAACACTAAACAGTCATTAAACAAAGGGAATGTTTGTCATTTTCTTTTTCTAAACAACTTCACGCCGTCTAAATCAGTGACGTATTCAAAACCTGCTTCCACTAATTTCTATGCGTCTTCTATTGTTGATGTTGTGGCTGAACAGTATTCCTCATTCTTGAACTGAACCATCTGAGTATAAACAAGAGTGTTCTGGATGCTTTTATGTCCAAGCATTCTCATCACATACAATATGTCTTTTGTTCTCTGGTATTCCATTGTAGCTTTCCAATGTCTAAATGTGTGAAAGTGAATCCTCAATAATCTTGGATTGGATAGTTTGATGGCTGATGGTGGGTGTTGGGTTGCAGTTGCGTCGTTGTTGCCTGTAAGTAAGACTTTTAAGCGTTAAGGTTTCTTGAGGTTTCATGGAATTGCGCAGGGCAGTTGCTGGTACGCTTAGGAGCAGAAGGTTTTGGGTGTGGCATTTAGCGGGCGTTATTATTTACGGTATACCTGCTGCGATTCGTTTCGCCACGGGAAGTGTTGAGATTCCGATTTTGAATTTTCCGGGGTTCTGGATTGGCCACTATATTCCAGGCAACATGTTGGAGAAAATTCTTGTTAACGCGTTTTTTCCTGGAGGTGCTGGCGGCGTTGCCGCAGAAGTGCTTGTCAGCAAATATAAAGAGGAGGCTGTTCAGGGAAAGGCTAAGTATTTGTCGAGGCTTGGTGGGGCGTTGTTGCAGACAGCGGCTTGGTCGGCGTTTCAGTATTGGGGTTACTCGTTGATGATTTTGGGTCCTTGGAGCACTGGAAGCAATTCGGGTAATATTTTTGAGTATTGGGCGGTCTTTCCATTCAATTTCACTTTGGCTGCTTTTTCCATATTTACTCCAAACATTGTGAACTTCGCGAAATCACGTCTGGCAAAAGCTTACCTGAAACTGTCAAGACGAAAATCTAAAAGTTAATATTGACATCTGGGCTATGACTGTGCCATGCCGTTTCATGTTCGACGGAAAGACCGAGAGATAACTAATTCTGATACGCTTAAAGAAGTGCTGAAATCCACCAAGTACGTTACTGTTGCCCTCTGCATGGATAACGAGCCATATCTTGTTTCGTTAAGCCACGGCTACGATGAAACGCGCAACTGCCTTTATTTTCACTGCGCCGATGAGGGAAAAAAACTCGTGTACCTGAAAGCAAACAGCAAGGTGTGGGGGCAAGCAGTGTTGGACTATGGCGTGACGGACGAATGTGACTACGCATACACCAGTGTTCACTTCAAGGGAACCGCGTCCTTGATTGACGATTTAAGCGAGAAGCAACATGCCATAGAAGTGCTGGTGCAGCAGCTTTCTGAGAATCCCGAGGAGAAAATGGCTAAGATAAAACCTGAAAAGCTCGCCAAAACAACGATGGGCAGAATCAACATTGATTATATTTCGGGTAAACAGCATCAGAAACCAAAGCCCTAAGAATCACGTGAAGAAAAAATTCATCTGACTCTCGTTTTCTGGAAAACACGATTTAGAATACCCATGCGCCTACAGCGAACAACCATGTGAAGTAGCAAAGGGCTGCTGAGGAACTTGCCATTAGTGTTGAGTGACACCTTTTTAAATGGTTATTGATCCTGTGGTAGTATTAACTTTGTGAGAAAAACTTCAAAATTTTGTTTAAACTTTTAGACATGTTTTTCAATTAGAAAGGAAAGGTTTGCTGGCGCTCTGGACCAATATCAAGGAGAATGAGAGAGAAGATGAAACTCTCATAATTATGTGAAAGTGAACCAGAGCCCTCTCAGCCCCGCCGCCTCTAACTGCGCTTTTTTTCTCCTTTTTTTCAAATCTTTGTTGTACGGAGTATTGTGTAATGGCTTTTTAAAATTTTTCCTGAACAGACTTAAAAAGGAAAAAATATTAGCCGAAAACGATTTCAAAAGTGATTTTTAGGAGATTTCAGCTCATAAATTTCGGATTTCAGAGAAAAAGTTTTATGTTTCTGGATTACATAATGTGAAAAAGGAAAAACGTGAGCCAAACCATGGAAATTGACGAAATTGACATCAAAATCCTGCGCATGCTAATTAAAGATGCACGAACAAATCTGAGAGCCATAGCAAAGGACTGCAGTTTATCAGCCAACGCCATACACAAACGAGTAAACCGCTTAAAAGCAGCAGGCGTGATAACAGGAACAATCCTTTTTATTAATCCTGAACTCTTTGGCCTTAAACATTCAGCCACGGTTGGAATCAATTTGGAACCCAGCGAAGAACCAAAAGTCGCCAATTTAATCCGAAAATACGCATATTTAATTCACATTGACAGAAGTTTGGGAAAATACGACATATGCGCCTTTATAATAGCAAAGAACATGAAGCAAATAGAAATGCTAAAAGAAAACATTAGGAAGCATACAGGCGTAAGAAGAATCGCCATCAACTTCTGGAGTAAAACTTACTTCAATTATAGGAATATAGGCTTAAAGCCAGAAAGAGTTGAACCACATGGACAAAGTCGATCTAAACATCGTAAAAGAATTAAAGAAAAGCGCTGAAATGCCTTTCTTGAAAATTGCCAAGCAACTTGGTGTTTCACCGAAAACCATCCAGACCAGATACAAAAAGATGAAAGAAAAAGGAATAATTCACCACTCCACGATTTCCATTGACATTTCAAAAATTGGATATCAAGGCAAAGCCTACTTGATGATAACGAATGCACCAAACCAAGATCCAAACTTGACAATTAATGCTCTCAACCAAATGCAGGACGTCTTCTTAGTCGCGGAGACCTTGGGCGAGTTCGATGTATTGGCTATCACATTGGTCAGAGATGTAGAGAGCTTTGCTAAGTTAGTGCAAGATGTTAAAGCATTGCCAAGTGTAAGTCAAATAAACTTTGTCATCGTAACCGACAAGTCATTCCCAGTGGATAAAAGTTATGACAGACTACCCCTAAAGTTACCAAAACCGTGACCCAAACAAATTCATTTATTACAACTTTTCGTGAAAAAATAACCATGAGACTAAATTGAGACTTTTCCGTCTCAAAATCAAGGGTAAATACAACGAATAAACGCTTCATATAAGGGGGCTATAGTTTCACGAAGCGCGTCAGTTCTCAGAGCTTTTATGTCATCGTCTGGAGAAGAATTTTCGGATTTCCTCAGCAAAAACCACTATCAACGCAAGCGAAGCTAGAAACAGCCAGTCCGCTATGCCAAGTGCTGTTGTCCCGAAGAATGATTGCATAAACGGAACATAAATCAAAAAAGACAAAATGGAAAGCTGCGCCACTATGCCCAAGATAATCCATTTGCTGGTTGAAAGTTTCGTTTTAAAAATGGACACTTTGCTTGTTCGGCAAGCAAGAACATTGCCCAATTGAGCTACTACTATACCCGCAAAAGTCATGGTAACACCCTTTATGTAAACTGGACTATCCAAAGGCAAAGCCATTCCAAAATGCCAGCCACCAGCCATCCAAGCGCTGAAACACCCATACATGGCGCCAACAGCGATTATCACGCCGATGTAGAACGACCGAAGGAAAACTTTGCTTGTGAACAACCGCTCCTTAAGGCTTCTAGGCGGTTCCAGCATAATCCCAGCTTCTGGTGGTTCACGGCTAAGCGCCAACGACGGAATCACGTCTATAGCAAGGTCTATGGCTAAAACCTGAACCACAAGCAAAGGCAAAGGTATCCCCAGCAAAGCGTAAAGCATGTAAGGAATCAACTCAGCCCAGTTATGCGAGAAAACGTACACGATAAACTTCCTTATGTTCTCATAAATCGCCCTGCCAGACTCCACCGCCTTAACAATCGACTCAAAACTGTCATCAAGCAAAACAATGTCCGCAGCTTCACGAGCCACATCAGTCCCAGAAGCACCCATCGCCACACCAATATCAGCCTCCTTCAAAGAAGGCGCATCATTCGCGCCGTCACCAGTGACAGCCACAACTTCACCGCTTCCCTTCACAACCTTAACAATGCGAAGCTTCTGCTCTGGAGAAACACGAGCGAAAATCACGTTACCCCGATTAACCGCATCCACAATCGCAGCATCATCCAACCCATCCAAATCCACGCCGCGAACAATGTTGCAGCAGTCAGCGTTGACAATGCCCACTTCGCGAGCTACAACCTCCGCTGTAGGACCATAATCACCAGTGATGATCACCGTTTTTATTCCAGCCTGCTTAGCCTTCGCCACTGCTTCCTTCACCTCAAACCTAGGCGGGTCACGCATGGCAGCTAAACCCACGAAAACCATGTCCTTCTCAACCACAGCATTTTTCGAGTACGCGCTCTTAGGTAGCTTCCTGTACGCAACGGCGATAACCCGCAATCCCTCGTTTGCAAATTCGCGAATCTTCGCTTCTGCAGACCGCAAGCGTTTACGCGTAGCCTCCTCAACTTTGCCGTCAACAAGGATTTTGTTGCAGATGGACAAGATGCTTCGTGGTGCACCTTTCGTGTACACGAGCACGTCACCATTGAGCTTGTGAACCGTAGTCATTCTTTTCCTTGCAAAATCGAAAGGTACAATGTGAACCACTGGTTTTTCGGCAAGACGATTCTGAACGTTCATTCCGTACTTGAGCGCAGCAACAATCAACGCTCCATCAGTTGGGTCTCCAATCACGCTCCAAGCAGCGTTCCTGTCCGAAGGCGGATCAATTTTGGCGCCGTTGCAGAGAGCAGCAATTTCAAGAAGCTTCTCAACCTCAGCTGCTTCCTGCGCCTTCAACGCGTTGCCGTTCAAGGTGAAATCGCCTTCAGGGCTGTAGCCTATGCCTGAAACTTCAATAACGCGGTCTTTAACCCACAACTTCTTAACGGTCATCTCGCCCTTCGTGATTGTACCCGTTTTGTCAGTGCATATCACCGTGACGCTGCCCAAAGTTTGCACCGCAGACAAGCGCTTGACAAGAACGTTCTGCTTCACCATTTTCAAAACGTTGATTGCCAAAGCGCTGGACACTGTAACTTGCAAGCCTTCTGGAACACACGCAACCATGACGCCAATCATGAAGAGAATGCTGCTGTAAAAATTCAAGTTCAACCAAATCAGGCTAGCCAAGAAGAAAACGGTTCCCACAACAACAGCTATGACAAAGTCGTACTTTGCCATGATGGCTATTTCCTTCTGAAGCGGACTTGGCTCTTCACGTATAGTCTGAGTCAAATTAGCTATCTTACCAAACTGCGTATCCATACCTGTAGCTAAAACAACCGCTTTCCCTCTGCCTTTTGCAACGCTGGTACTCATGAACACAAGGTTAGGCGAATCCAAATACGCCTTATCAAGCGTCTTCGCAGGCTTCGCAATTCTCGGTTGCGGCTCAGACTCACCAGTTAAAGGAACATTATTCGTCCACAAATCAAACGCGGTTATTAACCGCGCATCCGCTGGAACACGATCACCTGCCTCCAAAACAATGATGTCGCCAGAAACTATTTCCTTGACTAACACTTTCTGAAGTTCGCCATCGCGGAAAACTTTAGCGTACTCAGGCATCCAATGCTTCAGGGTTTGCATAGCCTTTTCAGCGCGTGACTCCTGAAAGAGACTGAAAAAAATGTTAAGCAACACAACCCCAAGAATGATTAAGCTCAGCTGCCACAATCCGCTGAGGGCTGAAAGTGCACTCGCGAAAAGCAGCAGTACACCAAACAAGTCTTTGAAGTGAGATAGAAACTTGTACGAGAAGCCACGGCTTTTCTTTTCAACCAGCATGTTGAACCCGTACTTTTTTAGCCGCGCTTGAGCCTCTTCAGTGGTTAATCCGTTAGGTGACGCATCCAAAGCGTCGAAAACCTCTTTGAGACGCATAGAAGCAGCTTTTTCCAATTAATCCCAGCCAAAACTCTGCTGTTCTCATTTCAGCGCTGATGTAGTTACAGCGTTTTTCGGCTAAGGTACTATAGGTTAAATTTAAACTAATCGGATACGAAACACGATTTTGACCCCAAATTCCTCATGTTTCCATCAAATATTCCAAGAATGGTTGCCATAAAGTTAATAGGCGACAGTTTTTATTTCCATGTAGCTTATCTATTTCAGAGAGAACCAGAAAATGCTTAGATTAGCACAGTATTTCACATTAAAAAAATGCTTGAATAATAATTTAGGTAAATTGGAGAATGTTTAGTTATGGCACGATATAAACAAGTTGACGAAATCATTAAACTGATGAATAGTCCAGAAGTCATCAGGAACACCAGCATAATCGCCCACGTAGACCACGGAAAAACCACCCTTTCAGACAGCCTTCTAGCTGCCGCTGGCATAATCAGTAAACAAACAGCAGGGCAGAAACTTTTCCTTGACTCGTGGGATCTTGAGCAGAAGAGGCAAATGACAGTTTTCGCATCAAACGTCAGTTTAGCCCACACTTACCAAGGCAAAGATTTCCTGATTAACCTCATCGACACTCCAGGTCACATTGACTTCAGCGGAGCAGTAACCAGAAGCCTCAGGGCCGTTGACGGAGCTCTTGTAGTGGTTGACGCGGTTGAAGGACCTATGACTCAGACAGAAACCGTGTTGATGCAAGCGCTTCGTGAACGCGTGAAGCCGATTTTGTTCATTAACAAGGTTGACAGGCTCATTAAAGAAATCAAGTTGACTCCTGAAGAGGTGCAGCGTAAGTTCGCGAAAATAATCGTGAGGATAAACACGCTTATAGAGAAATATGCGCCAGAGGAACACAAGAAAGACTGGCAGGTTACAGTTGAAGATGGGCGTGTAGCTTTCGGTTCTGCCCTTCACAAATGGGGGCTAAACTTGCCGCACATGAAGGCTAAAGGGCTTTCTTTTGCTGACATTATTGATGCGTACACTGGTGCGCCAGAAGACGTTGGGAAAAAGGTTGACGCTTTAAGCAAGAAGGCACCTTTGCCTGAGCCTATCTTGGACATGTTTTGTGAGCAGCTTCCTAATCCTTTGCAGGCGCAGCCGTATAGGCAGAGCCAAATTTGGCCGGGCGACGCGGAAAGCGCGACTGGACAGGGTATGGCGAAGGTAGATCCGAATGGTCCACTTTTGATGTGTATTTCAACGATTGAGGTTGATCCTCATACTGGCACAGTAGCTATTGGTCGTGTCTTCAGTGGTTCGGTTAGAAAAGGTAAACTAGTGCAGCTTGTGAATAGTCATCAGAAAGGCACGATTCAGCAGGTTTACATGAGCATGGTAACCGACAGAGTAATTGTAGACCACGTTCCTGCGGGAAACATCGCTGCGATTTCAGGGTTGCCGTCGCTTCACGTTGGCGAAACCGTTGCGGAAGACGAAGTGGAAACGCAGCCGTTTGAAGGCTTGAAGTACGTGTCGGATCCAGTGGTCACGGTGGCAGTTGAGCCGGAAGACGTTAAGGACCTTCCGCTTTTCGACAAGGTCATGCACAAGTTGACCACAGAAGACCCGAACTTGCATTTCAAGATGAACAAGGAAAGCGGAGAATTCCTGTTAAGCGGCATGGGTGAACTTCACCTTGAGATTACCGCGTACCGAATGCAAGAAGCAGGGTTGAAGGCGAAGCTCAGCAAGCCCATCGTGATTTACCGCGAAACCATCAGCCACGACTACAATGGTCGTCCAGTAATGGGTAAGAGCCCTAACAAGCACAGCAAACTGTGGATAACCATGGAAAAATTGCCTAACGAAGTCATTGAGGCGATTAAAGAGGAGAAGATTACGGAGATGCAGACTAAGGATGAACGGCAGAAGAACCTTAAAGCGTTGGGGTGGTCGACGGATGACGCTCGAAGCGTAATAGCTATCGAAGAAAACAACCTTCTTGTTAACAGGATTAAGGGAAGACAGTATGTTGATGAAGTTTTAGACCATGTGAAGTCTGGTTTCCGTGAGGCTGTGCACACTTCGGTTTTGGCGAAGGAGCCTGCTTACGGCTTGAAAATTAACTTGGAAGACATCACGGTTCACGAAGACCCAGTTCACAGGGGACCAGCACAGATTCTGCCGATGACTTGGCGTCCAATATGGTGTGCGTTCCTGTTGAGCGACCCGAAGCTTTTAGAGCCGTTGATAAGCTTCGAATGTAAGGTTCCGAACAACTTTGTCAGTCCAGTTATAGCTTTGGTGCAGAAGCGCCGCGGGAAAATCTTGGATATGACAAACGAAGATGAAATGGTGATTGTCAAGGCTGAGATGCCTGTGTCAGAATCTTTCGGAATTGCAGACGAACTGCGCTCGTCAACGCAAGGCAGAGCGTTCTGGGCGACAGTTCAGCCGTTGGGCACCAGTTCCAGAGCAGATGCAAGCTGAAATCGTAAAGGAGATACGTGAACGCAGAGGCTTAGCAGCGACGCCGCCGAAACCGCAAGAATTCTACGAAGCGGAATAAACTACACTTTCTTTTTCCAGTTTCTTTTTTATCTTAGATTAGGCTGTGAAAAGCGTAAAGTTGTTTAATGTAGGTGTTGTATAGTTAGGTTGAGGCGGGGAATATGGAGAAGCCTGATTTGGATAGGATGTGGGAGACTTTCATAAGGTTTTCGTGGGATGATTTGTCTTCGGGAGGGCATATTGGTTTAATTCGGGAGAAAGTGGCTGATACAGTTTCTATTTTGAAAGCTAAAGGAAATGTTAGTTGGTACTGCTTTGTTATTCATGATAAAAACAGTGGGGTTCCAACGTCACCGGACGATGAATACTTGTATTTTCACATAATGTTTTCACTTAAAAAACACATTAACCCGGTAGATGTTCTACCCATTTATTGCGTTCTAACAAGAAAAGTAGACCCTGAATGCGTTAACGCAATTTCCATTAATAGTGAAGGGGCAGAGTTTGACGTGTCTTTGCTTAAAGACGAAAACATTGAAGAAGCCTGGAGAATTATCGGAGAACAATGTGAGTGGCTACTTAAACTGTTGCATTCTTTTAAGGATAACGTCAACATTCCAGTAAGCCATATCAAACGATTCCTGAATAATTATACCGACATGACCGCTTTGGTTGCAAAGTGGGGTTTTTAACCGTTTGCTTTGGTGCAGACGTTAGAGTTAAAGCACGCTTTTGTTTGGGAAAGTTTAATGCGTGCAAGTGAGTATTGGGTTTTGATGAGTTATGATAATTGTTGGCATTTGTGGTAGCCCACGGCAACAAGCCACTGACTATGTCTTAAAGGAGGCCCTGCGGATGCTTGAGGAGCAGGGTTTTGAGACGCGTTTTTGGACTGTTCACGGTAAATGGGTGGATCATTGTGCGCATTGTGATCATTGCCTCAAGGAGAAGGAGTGCATTGTTCAGGATGATGTGCAAAAGCTTTACGCGTTGCTTGCTGAGGCACAAGGAATTATCTTTGCTTCACCAGTATACAATGGTGGCGTGAGTTCTCAAACAAAGGCGGTTATGGACAGGATGCGAGCAGTAGTTGCTGCGGATAAGCACTTTTTCAGGGGTAAAGTTGGCATGGGTATAGTGGTTGGTGGCGACAGGGCTGGCGGTCAAGAGTTTGCGCTTATGCAGATTCACGCATTCTACATCATACAGGGCATGATTCCTGTGGGCGGCGGGTTTTTTGGCGCAAATTTGGGTGCGACTTTTTGGTCGAGAGATACATTGGAGAGAGTGAAGCTGGATGAGGAGGGTTTCAGGAGTTTGAGGAAAACAGTGAAGAAGTTCAGTATGTTTTTGAAGCGGTATGAGCAGGAGGATAATAAATGACTGCGGATAAAGCTAAGAAACGGAAGGTTGCTTGGGGAATCACGGGTGCTGGCGACAAAATTGCCGAGTTCATAGAAGTGATGAAGGAAATCCAGAAAGAATACGCGGACACAGTGGAGATACAGGTTTTTCTTTCCAAAGCGGCAGACCTCGTCTTGAAATACTACAGGCTTGAAGACTACCTGAAACAGAACTTCAGTAAAGTCAGACTTGAAATTAACTCCAACGCGCCTTTCCTTGCGGCGTGGATGCAAATGCGCAAGTACGAGTTTCTGATTATTGCTCCTGCCACGTCAAACACGGTTGCGAAAATCGCAAACGGCATAGGCGACACCATGCTCACCAACGCCACGATAATGAGCTTGAAGGCGTTCGTTCCCGTTTACATTGCGCCCACGGACTATAGAGAAGGCACGGTGTACACGAAGCTTCCAAACGGCAAAGAAATGAAACTGAGAGTCAGAAGAGAAGAGGTTGAGCAAGTCAAGAAACTAGAACACATGGAAGACGTGTTTGTACTGGAAGGTCCACAGAAAATCCGCGAGGTCTTCCAAAAACATTTTGGGTAGACGCAGCTTTGCCTGATTCTTGGGGGAAACAGTCTGCTCTGCAGGCTATACCCTCCTTTTTTATAGGTCAAATGTTCTGTTGGATTTGAACAGGCTTTCTCTTGGCTACTGCTGTGGTGTGCTGTGGTGTTTTTCCCATTCAAGTCTGGCTTGCTTGATTATCGCAGCTTTGTTGTCCTGTTCCGAAACATCGTGGATTGCGTTTTCGATTTCATATTTCACTAAACGGTCAATCTCGTTAGCTCTTAACGGGTAGTTTCTAGCAGCCTGATATTGGTTCAATGCACGCAAACCAAACTTAACAAGCAGGTTTTGCAACTCCATTCTCAAACTCGATAACTCATTGAGACTTTCTTTCATTTTCTGATCAAAGCTTTCTTGATCCCACGGCTTCTTCTCTTCTGCCATTCCCATACTATCCTTTCAAGGTTTGACAATATCAGATTCAAAGTCTCAATTATAGCCTTTTCCATCTTTAAGGTCGCACGTTACATCGGCGGTTTAGCTATGCTTTTCTTCTTCAAGCCTTCCCGCATCCACCTTTCAAACTCTTTTGACGGCGGAGTCTCAACGTACAGCGTTTTCCGTTTTGACTCCAGAAAGCTGTTTTCTTGTCCAGCGAACTCGGCTGCGGTCATGACATCGTGTCCTACTTCGGCAGCTTTAGCGTAAACTTGTTTTGTTCTCTGCCGCCACGACTCGTCTCTTAGGGCGTGATGCTCCAAAATTGTTAACGGCACAGCCTCAACCACCGCCGTCAGGTTCTTCAGTCCCAACTGCAACTGAGCCTCGCTAACTTTGAAGCCGCCAAGATAGAACGGTGGTCCACCCAACATAATCACCTGCGGCTTTGCTGCCTTAATCAGCTCAAGCGTTCGCGTGGACATTGGACCCTGAATGTCTGGTGCAAACATGAAGCGTTCACCCGCGTATTCGACAAGAGTCATCACCACCCAGCCAAGCATGTAAGCTTCAGACCCGTGAAAAACAGCCTCTGAAAAACGCAAAACCGTTTCTTCGCCGAAAGCGAAAGTTTTGCCGTCTGCTTTCTCCAGCGTTTCAGCGTATTTGCCGCCTGTCTTCTGGAAAAGCCACGCTCGCTGCCGCTGGCTGGCGTTGATTTTATCCCCCGGGTTCTTCATCAACACCTTTTTGCCTTGGTAAATCTGCCGTGCCGTTTCGTTCGCCTCTGTCCAGTTAACCAGCCAATCCTCGTATGAAGGCGTATGATGGTCAAAATGGTAATGGCTAATAGTAACCACCTCGGCTTTGCCAGCGGCTTCCGCGACGCTTTTCCTAAGCCTCTCGATTGTTTTGAATTCAACAGGGTGCGGCGGCAAACGGAAACGGTACGGGCAAAGCGAGACGCCAGCGTCCAAAAGCACTGTAACGTCAGGCGTTTCAACCAACGTACACATGGACCTGACACCGAAGCTTTCCGCCGCTAAAGGCGTTACCTTAATCTTGTTCAGCATACAATTCAGCCTTCCTCCACGTTCTCGGCAACTTTGCCAGCGCGAACAGGCTTAGTCAACACGGCTAAACTAGCCATGGAAAGTAAAAACGTTCCGCTGAACCTGAGTATCTTGTGACTACACCATAACAGCCACAAAGTGTTAAGTGCGTGTTACATCTCAGCATTACGGTATAACTCTTGGCGCATCAAATGCACAGGAAACAACCGAGGAATGTTCAGGCAAGAAAACAAGGAGCCCGCCAAGAACTTGTAGCAGTCAAAATTAAGGGTTGATTGAGGTTTATGAGCAAGAAACCCGTGAAAAACGAAAAGAGGGAAGTTGCAACGCTTGCTGGAGGCTGCTTTTGGTGCACAGAAGCGGTTTTCAAAATAGTGAAGGGCGTGGAGAAAGTTGACCCTGGCTATTCTGGCGGCTCAGTACCGAACCCCACGTACGAGCAGGTCTCCGCGGGAACCACGGGGCACGCCGAAGCTGTACAGTTAACCTTTGACTCCAACGTGATTTCTTTCAGAGAAATTCTTGAAGTGTTCTTTGCGACGCAAGACCCGACTACGCTGAACCGTCAGGGTCCTGATGTTGGCACTCAATACCGCTCAGTGATTTTTTATCATAATGAAGAGCAGAAAGCCACAGCTGAGAAGGTTATTGCAGAGCTTGACAAGGAAGGAATTTGGGACGCGCCAATTGTTACTCGTGTAGAACCGTTCAAGGCGTTTTACGTGGCTGAAGCTTACCATAAAGACTACTACAAGCGAAATTCAAGTCAGCCTTACTGTCAGCAGGTTATCACGCCGAAACTTGTCAAGTTACAGCAGCGGTTCCTAGGGAAACTGAAGGTGATGTGAGAAGTGCAGCAATTAGATGAGAAGTTGAGAAGACAACTCGCGGTTTGGTGGGCAACTTGGAACAAGGCTGAAATTATTCTGCGGGAAATCGAAAAAAGGGCAAACCGCGAGTTCCTGCCTATTGTAGGTCCAGAAAAAGGACAGGTTATAGCTGAAAAAACTAGAAAAGCTAAGCCAAAACGCGTTTTAGAGGTTGGCACGCTCATAGGTTACTCGGCTATTTTAATGGGCAAGGAACTGAACGATAACGCGCGGATGGTCACTATAGAGATTCATGCGGATGAGGCAGAGACCGCCGCGGAAAACATACGAAAATCCGCCATACCCGCAAGAGTCGAGGTGATAACGGGCGACGCAATTCAAGTCATACCCGAATTGAGGGGCTGCTTCGACTTTATCTTCATTGACGCGGAGAAAACCGAGTATTTAGACTACCTGCGACTGGCTGAAGATAAGCTGTACGAGGGCGCTGTTATAGTTGCTGACAACGCGGGAATTTTCGCCAACCAGATGAAGGACTACTTGAATTACGTGAGGACCTCAGGAAAGTACCGCAGCAAATACGTGCCCGTGGGCGTGGACGGCCTAGAAATAAGCGTCAAAATCTAATCTTGCAACCTTAAATTTTCAACCAATTTTAACCATGGACCTCTGTCTTTGCTTGCTGGTTGAACTAAAACAGTAATATACCCCGCTCTTCAGATATAATAGTCCACAATACTGGATACTGAGTTGTTTAAGAAATGGCAGATGATAAGGTTTATGCTCGTGGTTTGAGAGATGTCGCCGCGTGCCAAACTCGAATTAGCTTTGTAGACCCTCTTGGCGCACTATATTACAGTGGATATGATATTGACAGGCTTATCGGGCGAGTGTGCTTTGA
>Ga0272441_10008493_pt1 | contig 16244 bp, 23 predicted proteins | sample SSMProp6N_FD_193582 | JGI IMG/M metagenome (GOLD analysis project Ga0272441, IMG submission 193582) | Marine sediment archaeal communities from Little Sippewissett salt marsh, Falmouth, MA, United States - SSM-Prop-6N | ecosystem: Environmental > Aquatic > Marine > Wetlands > Sediment ... | reverse complement strand
TCATTGCGTGGGTTATTTGCAACATTCGGATTAACGGGTGGTATTGTTGCATTAAATCAATTATTAAGTCGTAGTGTGGATGCATATAAGGCAGAAATTGTTGAAGTTGCTAAATTGACAACCATTGTAAAAGAGCGTACAAATGCAACCGATGCCGAAGTTCAATCAATATTAAATTTAACTAATGCACAACAACAACAGGGAATTATCGGTAATGAAATTGCAAACGCAGGAGCCCAACAGATTGCTACATTTGTAACTGAAATAGATACAATAAAGACTTTAATCCCGGCACTTAACGACTTATTAGCTCAAAGAAAAGGAGTGAATGCAACTCAGGAAGATGCAGTTAGTATTGGTAATTTATTTGGAAAAACTCTTCAGGGTGAAGTAACTGCATTAAAACGTGTTGGGGTTTCTTTTACTGATGCACAAAAAGAGATATTAAAATTTGGTACTGAAAGTGAAAAAGCCGCTACACTTGCAGAAGTGATTAAGAATAATGTAGGCGATTTAAACGAGGAGTTACTTAAAACGGATATTGGTCAGTTAAAAAATCTTGAGAATCAACTCGGAGATCTTGAAGAGAAACTTGGAGAAGCAATATTGCCTGCACTTACTAAATGGAAACAATTGCAGCTTGATATTGCAAATGCTCTCTCAAGTCTTGTGAAAGGTTATGATGTAGCAGGCTTTGCGATTGCAAAGGCAAGAACGAAGGAGTTCGTTGAGGCAAATAAACTACTTAGTATTGAAGAGAAAAGAATTAATATACAGAGAAGGCTTTATCAAATAGAAAAAGAAATTGCTGAAACAAAAAAGATAGAAAGGGAAGCAAGAAAAAAAGGTAAAGCCGGTCAGCAAGAAATATCAGAGTCTGTCAATCGAAGACTTGCATTAAAAGAAGAAAAAAAGCTGCTTATTGAATTGGGTAAAACAGGATTTTTTATTAAAGAACTAAAAGAAAAAGAGATCGAAAAAACCAAGGAACAAATTGAAGCCGAAAAAGAACTAACAGAAGTCCAAAAGAAAGCAGCAGCAGAAAGAAGGAAAAGAGCCGAGGAGAAAAGAAAACGTGAGGAAGAAGAAAGAAAACGTGAGGAGGAAAAAAGGTATCAAGAAGAACAAGATCAACTTGATAAAATTCTCGAAGAGCAAATCAGAAAAAAACAAGAGGCCAAGGATAAAATAGAAAGATTAAAAGCTGAAACAGCTGAAAGACAGAAGCAAAAACAAATAACCGATCAAGAAAACGAACTTGCTCTACTTGAAACTAATATACTTGGAGAGCTTGAGGCAGAACGTAGAAGGCTTGAATTAAAAGAACAACAAGAGATTGAATTTGCTGAACGTATAGGAGCAAATACAACCCTTATTGAAGAAAAATATTCTAATGCTAAACAAGAACTTGCAAGGGCTGAAAAGGAAGCAAAACTTTCATTGGCGGCAGAATTTTTTGGGAATGTAGCAACTATTGCGGGCGAAGGAACAGCAATTGCAAAAGCGGCAGCAGTAGCAGAAACAACGATCAATACTTATAAGAGTGCAACCGCAGCTTATTCTGCTCTTGCAGGAACTTCTCCTGTCGGACCTTTCCTCGGAGCAGCCGCTGCAGCTGCAGCTGTGGTAGCCGGACTTGCAAATGTAAGAAAAATATTATCAGTTAAGACGGATTTACCGGGAAGTTCATCAATCGGAACAGGAACGGTTCCAAGTATTGGATCAGCAACACCGGCAGCGACAAGAGCGGCAGCAATAGCACCTGAAATTAATCAAGGAATAATATCAAGATCTACATTTAAGCCTCAAGATGTAGGAAAACAAGCTCAAACAGCAGTTATAATTGATGAGGTAACAGCTAAACAAAACGAACAAAGTGCAAATAATAATACGTCTGTTATTTAGATTTAGACTAAATTATTTTTAATTCTTTAATTTTTGAAATAAATTTGTAAAATATGGAAACTTTTATAGCTCGATACGAGGAAAACGGTATAAGAAAATCCGTCTTATTTGATAAAGTTCTATTTAATCAGGAAAAAGCGGAAGGTTGGTTAAAAAATAACGGTATTCAAAATTTTTTCTTCTTTTTTGAACCTAATGAACCAAGACCAATAGGAAAGAATGGTATACTTTTTAAAGGTGAGGTTGGATTTGATATAACAATGGATATATTAATGCCTTATATATTGGAAGGAAAGGATATAGTTCTTGATACATTTGGAGGAGATCTCTGGGAAAGCTTAAAAATATATGATACAATTCAAGGATTGGATATGAATCCGTCTATCGGAGTACTTGGAACATGTGCAAGTGCAGGTATGCAGATATTACTTTCAACAAATAATCGTTGGATTACTCCGAATTCAAGGGGATTAATACACAATCCGTGGATATTTGTAGCAGGGGATGATGAAATATTCAGGAAAACAACGAAGCAGCTCGAAGAGGATAAAATGAATATTGCTCAGATTTATTCAGATATATCAGGAAAAACACTTGATGAGATATTATCATTGATGAAAGAGGAAAGAATATTAAATTCATCTGAGATGCAAAAATTAAACTTTGCAAAGATAAAAAAATGGAATAATAAAGAGAATAGTAAACCTTCAATAAATAACGAAAATATGACAGAAAAAGAAAGTAAACAGTTAAGTGGAATTGAGAATATGTTGAACGGCATATCTGATACCATTAAAAATTTATTTTCTACGTCAAAAAATCTCGTTATACAAGATGTGAATGGTGTTGAGCTTGATTTCGGTGATGAAGTTGAGACAAGGGAGCAGATCAGTGTTGGAAATACGGCAACCGCAGATGGTGAACCGGCAAACGGTGATTATGTTTTAAGTGACGGAACCACTCTTGTATTTGAAAACGGAACATTAATGGAAATTAATGAACCGGAGATGGATGATGAAGAAAATGAAAATGAAGCGACCGATAACACGGTTGAGGAACTACAGGAAGAGGTTAATAGCTTAAAGGATGTAAATTCTGATTTACATAATAAGTTAGCCGATTCAAATGCGATAATTGCGGAGTTACAATCCGATAATGAAAAAATTAAAAATATGTTAACTTCTGAGCTTGAGAAATTAGCAAAAGAGTTTAACGATTTTAAAAACCAGTATTCAGGTGAAATGCCTGAAGTGAATACTCCCGGTGCAGATAATTCAGAGGGAGCAAATAAAAATAAGTTTTCATATAAACCTAAAAAAAGATAAATTATGGCAACGGGAATAGACTTAACAGGATTAACCCTTAATCCTATCGAGGTTCAAGATATTAAGGACTTCATAATGGAAAGGGTGTTTGAAAGACCTGAGTTTCAACAAATTCATGGTAGTTTTCAAACGGGAATTAAGATGCAATCTCAGATTGTATTTGCATCTCTATTTACGAAAACAGGACTAAAAAAAGCAGCATCTTGTACAAGACAGACCTCAAGTCCTGAAACTGTATTAACAGAAAAGTATTGGAATCCGGTAGGAATTGAAGATACTTTGGTTGTTTGTGCAGCAGAATTGGATGGGCTTTTTAAAGCTTATTACTCAAAGATTCAAGAATATAGAGATCTGTATGATATTACAGGAAGTGATCTTGAGATCTTTTATGCTATTTTATTAGAACAAACAATGGTGCAAACTATTTGGAGAGCAGCATGGTTTGGAGATACTTCAGTCGCTGTTTCAAGTGAAACTCAAGCGACTGCAACAGGTGTTGATAATGCAGGATTAACAATTACAGCGGTTCCTAAAGGAACATATGGCAACGGTATTACGTTTGAAATCTCAGATGTTGCAGCAGGTGCTGCTTCTGTTACTGTCACAGGAACGGCTATTGATGTTGAATTAACTGCGGCAGCTAAAACAATTGCGGATCTTATTGCATTAATTGCTGCTGATCCTGATGCCGCTGCATTAATTGTACCGAGCGGTACAGGAAGTACTACGTTAGTTGTTGAAGATCCTGTGATCACAACAGCTGGGGGCGTCGATACTCCGGGACTGGCAAGTGCAGCAGATGTTAAATTCTATGATTATTTTGACGGACTTTGGGAGCAAATATTTACAGGGGTAGCAGCTTCAGATATTGAAAGAGTTACTATCACTGAAAATGCTACTTTAACAAGTAAAACAGCTCAGTTAGCTATTTCTGCGGGTGCTTCTGTTGATTATTTTAAATCAATTAAAAACGCAGCAGATAGTAGACTAAGATCTAATCCAAACGCCCAATTATTGGTTTCACGTGAAATCTATGATAATTATATTGAATATTTAGAGGGTAAAGGCGTTGTTTATGATATTAATATTCTTCAAGACGGTTTACAATCGGTTAAATGGTCCGGATATGATGTTGTAAATATGGAGACTATTTGGGATTTGAGTTCAAGAGAAGATTTTGAGAATAATACAGCCGGACTTGCTTATTATTTACCTCATAGAATTGTATTCACTGTTCCAAATAATATTCCTTTGGGAACCTTAAACGAAAATGATTTTAACGAACTTGAACAATGGTATAACATTGATGACAGGGAAAATAAAACAGCATACGGATTCACTCTTGATTCTAAAGTATTAGAGGAATACATGATTGTTGTAGGTTATTAATCTAAAAAATATATAATCATGGGATGTTTAGACGGAATACAAAAAGTAATAGCTTCAACATGTGTTAATCAGCCTGTTGCGGGTACGGAAGTAAAAGCATGGGTTGCTAACAGACTTGAAGTTGAAATTACATATGACGGAACGGATGCTTCAATGATAACTGATATATCTCCGACATCGGGAAATCAGCTTTATACATTGACCGGAGTTAAAAAGTTACTTAATCCGGGAAGTTCTTTGGTTGTTGCTGAAGATCGTGCGGATAGATATCAGCATAAGTTTAACTTTCAAGGATTTGAGTTCTTAGCAGAAGATATTCAAAATATTGATGCATTAGCCGATTTGATTGTTATAGTTGAAATGAAAGAGAAACATTCAACGGGCGAAGGTACATTCAGAGCCTTCGGAGTTGAAAACGGTCTTTATAAGACCTCTTTGGAATGGACCGCTAATGATATTGATGGTGCAATTGCAGTTGAGATGTCAAGTCAGGAAGGGGAAAACGAGCAGTATCCTTGGTATACTGTATTTGATACAGATTATGCAACGACTCTTGCAATGTTAGTTGCAGGAGAAACTCCGACTCCTTAGTATGGAATTAATAAATGATTTAAAAATGTTAATGAGTATGAGTATTGAGGAAATTATTTCCTCAACTCATTCTCTTACATTACTAAAAGTTTATAGTAAATTATATCTTAATGGTACTCAACCGACAGGGTGTGAGGAATCATTAAGGAAGTATTATTCAGAAATTAAAAGAGACTATAAAATGAAAAATGAAGTATTAAAAAGGATATGTATCCCTGCTTTTGATGGCAGGCGTTATATCCCGGGTGCGTTTGATGATAACGGAAAACTCATTGCCGGTCATATGCATATTATAGGGAAAGATCTTACGGATAAGCAGGCGGTTAAGTTTTTAGAGCTTGGTATATTATCTGAAAATGATTTCATTAAGTTACCATATGAAAAGAAAGATGAGAAAGAAATGTATACGAAAAATGATATTATTAAGATAATCGAAAAAGACAATTATAAAGAGCTTGATAAAGCTGCCAGATATTTGAAATTAATCACTAAGCGAGAAAGTAAAGAAAATACGTTAAAAGCTTTGAAGGATTATCTTACGGAAGATAAAAGCGAATAATTATGAAACAATCTAAGGGGCAAAGGATAGTAAGTTCTGAGGTCGATAAGCGGGTGATAATAGTACCTAATAAGACTATTAAACAGAAAACGGAAGGTGTTCACGGTGTGATGTATTTTGGTCAAGATAATGACTATCCTCAATTGATGGAAAAGATTATTAACGGATCAATTACAGCAAAGACATCAGCAGATGTTTACTCAAAATTTCTTACCGGTGAAGGATTTGAAAAAGAGGAATTAAATGGTGTAAAAGTCGGAACAGATTCTAAAGGTAAGAGCATTACATTATTAAGACTTTTACGTGAGTTTGCAAATTCAATTTCAAGAAATAACGGAGCATATATACACTGTAATTATACATTGGACGGTAAGATTAAAAATACTCATCTTAAGCCCTTTAAATATTGTCGCTTTTCAACTCCTGACGATAATGGTTATTCTGCTAAGATACTCGTTTATGATAATTGGGAAAAAGATAAAAATAAAGGTCGTTTTCAGCCTAAAGATATTAGAAGCTTTAATGTTTTCAATTCTAATAAAAGTGCTATTGTAGAACAAATAAAAGCAGCAAATGGAATAAAGAAGTATAAAGGGCAAATATATTTTTTATTTCTTGATAACGAGTATTTCTATCCTTTATCTAATTATGATGAGGTTTATCTTGATTGTGATACTGAGGCACAGCTTGCATTATATAGAAATAGACAGACGAGGAATAGTTTTTTTAAAAAGACAATTATAAGGGTTCAGCCTGCAAAGACAGATGAAGAGGCAAGGGAATTGGCTAAACAAATGAAACAGATACTCGGTGCTGATGGTGACGGGCTTTTAATTCTCGAAGATGAACCGGATGAAAATGGAGAATTTTCAGATAATAAAGGTTTCGCAACAGAGCAGCTTGATAGTGATATTGAAGATGATCTTTTTAAAGAATGGCCTAAGCAGCTCTCAAATAATATACGTAAAGCTGCAAAGAATATCCCTATGATGCTTATAGATATAAACGACTCAATATTCAGTAATCAAAGCGGAGAGGCTATAAAACAAGCTGTAAACTTTTATAATGAGTTAACAAGAGATGATCGTGCGGCTATTTCGGGAGCTTTTAAAGAGATCTTCTCAAATTTTGATGATGATATTCTAAGAAACAATGATAATTGGGATATAAAGCCTTTAAATTTAACAATTGATAATAAAAAAGATGGCATTACTGACACTAACACAACAGAATAGTATAAAACCTTTGAATCCTAATTGGTGTGCGGAAAGAAAAATTAACGGAGGTAAAACTAATTTTGAACAATTACAATCAGAGGTTGAAAATAAAGAGTTAAGGGGTTTGCTCGGAAATGCTCTTTTATACGATATACAGCAAAATCCTGAAACTACTTTAAATACAAAACTTTTAAACGGTACTACTTTTGAGGATTGTGACGGAAATACTATTGAGTTTGAAGGAATAAGATTTCAGCTTGCATATATGAACTATTCAAAATATACGGGTATATCAAAGATTGCAGATACTTTTACCGGAATGATGGTGCAAAACAGAACCGAAACAAGTCAGATAAGTGAAGGAGCCGTAAAAAGGGAGCAGATCGACGCAAGAGAAATAGCACTACAAGATTTTGAATTAATGAAGCAATATTTGAACGAAAATCATACAGATTATCCTTTGTGGCAATGTTCGGATACAAAAAGAATATTTACACCTAAATTAACAACATTTAGGAAAACATATAATTAAACATTAAATATAAAATTATGAAAACAAAGAAAGGATTAAAAACAACCATTATAGGCATTATCTCTATATTGGGGCTTGCCTATAAGATATATCTTGAAGGGGGGCTCAGTGTTGAAGACTTTTTTATATTAACGATGGGAGTTGGTTTTATTGCTTCTAAGGATTCAAATGCGAGTCACACGAAAGATACTATAAAATTTGGGGACAATCCCGATCCGGGGGCAGATGATGATGATGAAACTCCGGGTTAAAAAATATCATATTGTTCTTATATGTCTTGCAGCATTATTATGTAATTTACATAGATTATATGATGGGGTTGACTTCAGAATAGATATTTATCCATTTTACGACTATGCCGCTAATAGCTTATATGAAGGAAGAAATATATCAAAGATATTACATGAGTATGGTATGCATTTGTCAAGACTTATAGGGTTTTTCCTTCTTTGGAGAGTTTCGAGAAATGTAATATTTTTTATTGTTTTTTTCTTCTTTGCTTTTGATACGCTCGGATATATACTTGTTTTCGGTCAAGATTGGAATCCATATACAATCACTGCAACTATTTTATTAACCTTAATTATAATATTTATAAAAATATGGAAAAAGAGAAACAACGTAAAGCTTTTTGGATCCTTGGGTCGGTAGCATTTCTTTTAATATCATTAATTAATATATATTCCTATATTATAGAAAAAGAGCCGCTTTCCTCAGAGCTTATGGTGACATTAATGGGATCGGTTCTTGGTTTCTCGGGAGGAATCGTCTTATTTATACTTGCTAAAAATACAAATAGAGTTGTTGATGATCTTGCAGAAAGGGTTGTAAAAGTAGAGGACTCAATTGATGCGATTACTCAAAAGGATTTAATTGAAGCCGAAAAGAGGGTATTTATTTATAATGCAATGATGGATCTTAAAGAAACCGAAGATGCTAAAAAACAAATTGATCTGCTTGGTAAAAGGATTAAACGTATATCAAAACGGCTTATTGATGAGGATGGTGATTTTGATCATGATACAGAGTCATTTCTTGTAGAATTATGTAATGATATAGCAGAAATTATAACAACTGAATATAATTATGGACTCGATACGCTTGATTTGGTTGATTTTCAGAAAGATCTTGAGAGTAAGGTTGAAATAGCTGCAAAGAAGTCAGAGGCTATTAATAATATTAGTAAGTATCATATAAATATACTATTAAACGTTGAGAAGTATATAAAAAGACTTTCAGGACTGCAAGGAAGGGAAAACGGAGCCAGAAGAAAGCTATTCTATGATGAAACAATAAATTTCATTAGCTTATTAGTTAAGAATATAAATAAAAAAGTTACTGAAGATGAAAAAATATAAAGGATATATACCATTAATCGACACCGGTCATTGTGATTTGGTTATGGGAGAATATAAACCGTTAACAAGCGGTAAGAAATGGACTTTTGAAGGATATCCTACAATTTATGAAGGCTCATTTAATCGTATGGTAGGAAGATTGTTTATGTGGAAACTTGCAAAAGAGGAGATTCCTTATGCTTATATTAACCCAGAGCAGTTTGATGTATCTTTAAATGATAGAAAAAAAGTAATTAATAAATATTTTAAACATGATAAAGATCTTTATGTAGTTTCAATACATGGGAATGCTTATAAAGAAAATCAAGCGGACGGAATAAGAGGATTCACATCAAAGGGAGAAACCGGAAGTGATACTATTTGTAAACATTATTTGAATCATATTAATTTAGGTTCGGAATCTTTTATTGAAGTTGATGATTTTGATAGAGATAAAAATTTCTCTATTCTTTTATGTGATCCGTTTGCAATACTTCTTGAACTTGGTTTCATGACATCATGGAAAGATTATCAGGTTATGATGGATTTAAACAGACTTGATATAATTACTAATTGTATGTTAAAGGCTGCAAAAGAAATATATCTATACGGTATTTAATAATTAAAAAATAACTTAACTTTGTATTATGGCAGTTGAGACAATAACGGATAAAAAATATAATTTTCCTGATTTTAAAAAAGGGGATTCATTTGCAAAGGGAGGTAAAGTATTTCAATTTCAAGTTGAAAAACCTGACGGAACAGCTCCGGATGCAACTTTATCCGCTGTAAAAATTGACTTTAGAAGGTCAAATGATTTAGATACAATTGAAAAATCAATTTCTAATACTTCAGGAATTACGATAACAGATACTGTAAATTGGATTTTTGAAATAGATATATTTACGATTGATTGGGATCCCGGGCTAATATCATATGACTGTGAGACAACGGACTCAAACGATGTTATTACTACTGTTTTAGGTGGTATAACTCAAATAAATCAAGATATAACATGTGTATAAATGAGCTGTTATTATATTAAGGTTACAACATCTGATAATTATTATGTAACAATTACATCATTTGAGTATTATGTTAATATAACTGCATCTGATGATTATTATGTTAAGGTTCGAACTTGTGAGGATATAATTGGTGATACAATGACAATTTACGAGAATGATGATCAGTGTATTTATGAAAACGGAGATATTTGTATTTATGAAAGTTAAATATTATGGCAAATAAAAAAATAAGTCAACAGACAAATAATATAACAGTCTTAAATGATGATGTTTGGATTCGTGCTATTGAAGATCAATCAGGAACACCAACGGACGGTTATATAAAAGCAATTCAGCTTGTATTTATATCTCCGTTAACAACCAAAGGAGATTTATTTACATATGATACAGATTCTCAAAGATTAGCGGTCGGAAGTAATGGGCAAATATTAACAGCCGATAGCGGTGAAGCGACCGGAATAAAATGGGCTGATCCGTCACCTTTAACAACAAAAGGGGATATATACACGTATGATACAGATATACAACGTCTTGCAGTAGGCACTGATGGTTATGTATTAACTGCTGACAGTTCAGAACCTACCGGAATAAAATGGGCTGCTGCTGCGGGTGGATCTACTGACAGAATAGAAAACGGAGCTACAACAACCTTTGTTGATACTGATTTAGCAAGTTATACAAATCAAGTTGTTATAGGCGGGACGGGAACAGGAACAACAAAAGTTTTAACTGTTCAGAGTGATACAGGGGGAACACCGGATGACATTTTTCAAGTTGATGGAGATGGAAATATACAAAGGAACAACTTATATCATTACAGATACACTTCCGGTAATTCGTTATTTGTAGGCACAAATGTTGCTCATGGATCATTAACGACTGGCGCTGTTGGGAATGTAATTGTTGGCTATTTAGCAGGACAGGATTTAGTCGGAGGAGATCAAAATATAGCTATAGGTCAACAGGCATTGACAAATTTAACCGCAGGGAATAAAAACATTAGTATAGGTACAACCGCAGGGATGAGTTGTAACGGTAATGAAAATGTTTTTATAGGACATAATTCCGGGAGAACTTGCACTGGATCATCAAATGTATTTATAGGATATAGATCGGCATATTATTCAACAGATAGCAACATATTTTTACTTGCTAATCAATTATATGCAGACGCTGCAACGGAGAAAACAAATAGTCTAATGTATGGTATATTTGCAGCAACTCCGGCAAATGCATCATTATTTTTAAATCCTCAACAAATAAATATGGGTAATCTTCCGACAAGTGCATCAGGATTAACAAGCGGTGATTTATGGAATGATTCGGGAACTTTAAAAATTGTATAACTTTAAATAATAAAAAAATGGCAATAACACAAAAACAAATTAACTTTATCCAATGGGTAAAAAGAATATCAAGAGAATTAAGTGATATATACGGAGATTCTTTTGCAATAGATGAAAGCTTTACTGAAAACTTTGCAACTTCTCAGGAGTGGAGTTTAGATCCTGATGATGTTAATAGTGATGTTACGGTGGAAGACTTAGAGAAGTACGGTATTACTTATGATGATTTTGCAGCTGCAATTAATCAAGGTGTTGCCGGACTTTTAAAATTCTGGACTAATCAAGCTGTTACACAAAGAGAATACGGAAAAGACTTTAGGGCAATCATGAATTTAATAGGTTAGATAATATGAATATCTTAATTAAAAAATATCAAGAAGGTAAAACAGAAGGGATAAAATGCGGTATATTCGGTAAAAATACAAATGATCTTGTATTAATTATTAACAATCCTTCCGTGAGAGTAGAAAACCATCCAAATTTAGGAGTACATTATTTTTTACAGTTTGGGATAGGTTTTTTAAACCCTGAAACCGGAGAAAGTGAAATCATACAAAGTATTGTAGATCGGTTAGGAAATATAAAGATTAATGAAAGTTTTTATTTGACCGCCGTAACTGCTACACGTAGGATTGCACAAGAAATTGAAAATATTTACGGTTTAAAGAAAGATAAAGATTATTTCTTACGTGGTTCTTTAAAATGGGAATATGATAAATTACCTATAAGGGTAACAATCCCGGATAGAACATTAAAAGAAGTACCGCCTGAAGGCTCAGAAATAAAATATTACGGTGAGTTGACAGATCATGTTAAGTCTTTAGGTGTTCCGATAATCGAGAAAGGTGATTTAAATATAATATATTTTCCGAAGATTCTTCCGGAACATGAATTTATCTTTAATGATGAAAGATTATTAGTTGAGCAGATATAACAGATAATAAGCTACATTAAAACGTAGCTTATTTTTTGTTAGCCACAATTAGCCAACGCACACTTTAAATGCACAATCATCAATGCAAGTACATTTATTGTTTTTTCTCCATTGACACTCTGTTTTGTATCCTAATTGCTCAAATGAAATACACTTGTTATCTGTTTTGGTTGCGTATTGTATTAGTATCCTGTCACAATTTTTGCAATTATCTTTTTCTCCAACTTGGTAACTAAATCGGGCATTTGCGCTTATTTCATTTTTATGCTTTTGTTTACATAAAATTGCGTTATCAGTTGTATAGTAATGTTTTGCCATCGCTCAAATAAAAGTGGCTAACAATAAATAAAATTAATAGTGCGTGTAGCCGTTCCGCATCTATCAATCTGTAGCGGTCGCACTACTAAATTTTATTAAAAACGTTAAGCTTCATTTCCCAACACACACTATCGCTTTTTCTTTTGTGATGTTATGTGATATTTTCCGCATATATCACATTTATATGCTCGTTTAGGTTTCTTTGTCGCTAAGCGTCTTCTGCTTTTACCATAACTTCTACCTTTTTTAAATCCTTGTACTGCTTTTTCTGCTTCTGCAAATGTTTCATAAGTTACTTTTTCACACATTTTAATCTTGTTTTATCCCACCGCACAAAAACGAAAGCCTAACAATATATAAAAATAATAGGCGTGGTTTTGCGTGTAGGTAGTTTATAATCATTTAATTAATATTCTTAGTTTGCGAAGTTCAGCATTTCAAATCGCCTACTATTCTTATAATAACGTTGTGTTGCATTAAAATGACAACACAACACGCAATATAAAAAATACTACGTGTGTGCTTCGTTTTAGCGTTCGTGCGTAATTGGAGAAAATAATAATGCTCCACCGCACACTACTCTACATCAAGCCGAACAATTCTTTCGAGTAAACACTGGCTGTATGTTTCCATTGCTTTTACTTGTATGTTTAACAATGTCATTTGCACAGGGTCAATTTTTGTAAAGTTTTCACTTGAAATGAAATCTCTTAGCTTGTCAAGTTTTTCACTTAGTTCGGCTTTTTCTACTTGTAATCTTTCTTTAAATGTACTCATCTTATTATAGGGTTTTACAAAGCCCGCCCAAGGCATTATTATTTTTGTTCTCGTATTAAATTTTGTGGGTTATTCCCGTACTTTTCATATTGCCATCGTTAATTTATTATTATCTCTTCTGTTGTTGTTTCTCCGGTACAACTGTTTATTGTCTTAGCTTTTAGGCGTTTTTTTCCTAATGGCCAAAATATCTTTTTACCGTTTTTAAATGTTCTTTCTTTAAAATATACTGTTTCACTCTCATAATTCATTTCAGGATCTTGAAATAAAAAAACCTCTTCTAAAAGATCAAACTTAACGCCTACTCTAAAACATGAATCCGGCAAAGCGTAAAGAGTGCTATAAATTGAATCTTTTTTTCTCGCTTGTATTATTGTATCGGTATATTTAAAATGATAATTGTTATTAAATGTTCTTACCACGTTTTTATTTTTTATTTTAAAGCTGTCTAAGAGCGTTTTTAAAAGCTTTTTATTTTCATTAGTAGAATATAACTTGAAATCCTTTTTCGTTAAATACAGCGTTTTATTTTTATTGTTATCGTTAATTAACTGCTCTATATTATGTCGGGATTTCTTCAGCTCGCTTTTCATATCGAAATGAGATTTGAAAAATAAACCGATCAGTATAATACCGGATAGTAATATTATTATTTTAGTTGTTGTTTTCATAATTAATATCTTAAGTTAGTCCAGTGAAAAATTTAGTATCATATCTATTTATTTAAGTTTGTAAAATGTAGTAATACTAACAATATGTAACAGGCATTAAAACGACCTGTTACACTAAGCGTTATCGGCAATTACAGAAACCTTAAAGGTTCTATTATACCGTAAACTGAGAATATTAAATCTCTTGTTTTTTTCAAGTTCTTTTTCTTGCTAAATTCATACCATTTACAATCAAGTAACTTTATATAAATGTCAGCAATCTCTATTCTCACCTTAGTTCTATGTGGTAATAGTTCGTATTCTTCAAGTGTCATTCCAATCAGATTAAAAGCCGATAACAATAAATAAAATTCATGCGCCTATCGGCTTAACGCATTTTATTCAAACCGTTAGCGTTCATTGTGTTTTATCCATTTTTCTATTGTTTAGAGGTTATTTTAATTCAATTGTGTTTTTAGCATTAATTAAACTCATTAGCTCAGATTCTAATTTAAAAAAATTCTTAAAACGTTTGCCGATTTGCTTTTTATCAATTGTTTCCTCAAATTTTGTGATAGATCCGTGCTTATGATTTACAATAAGTTTAAAAATCTGATATTTATCTTTGTACTTTTTAAGATGTTCGTTTACTTTTTCTTTATCTTCCAAATCAATATCACCTTGGCAATAAATCGGGACCCCGTTTTTTTGAATAAGACTTACTTTTGACTGACTTATTCTATTTTTTACTAAGAACTTGTTTATATCTTCAATGATTAGATCTATTATCTGGATGTCTTTCATACCTCAAAGTTACGATTTTTTTCTTAATTTTATCTATAAAGGTAAAAAATAGTTTACTTATTTATCTAATTTATACTAATTCTAAATAACAAGCCATTAAAAACGGCTCATAACAGTTACTAAAAATCATTAAAACGCTTTTTAGCTTAGTGTTATAGCGAATTAAATATTCCAACTATCCATATCAAAATATATTTGCTCTGCAATATTTTCTATTTCTTCTTTACCACTAGATATATCTGTTCCTATACTTAATAAATCAATTAATGGTAATCTGTCACCACTATCATCATTAATAAATATATTTTTTAGTTTTGCATTATTTAATGAATCCTCAATTAATCCTGCTATTTTTACTTTTTGTCTTTGTGTAAGTTTCATGTATTATATTTTAAATTATTAATAAACTCGCTATGACATCAGCTAAAACGCAATTAAAAAAGCGTTTAGCTTTGTCGTTATATTTTCTTCTCACATTTAATATAATCTTCAAACTCTTTTAACGTATAGTCTTTTAACTTCTTAGCAGCTTTTAAAGCTTTTTCTTTGTTGTCCGGGTCAAATGTTATGTATATTGTGTAGGTCATTTAGATATAATTTTTTACTTCATAATCTAATAAATCAAAATGTATTTCTGATTCATTTAGCATACTCCAAAAGAAATAGACTTTATATCCGCTTACACATAAATAACCATAAATACCGTCAATCTTTTTATATATAGGTTCTTTATATTCGAACTTATTTCCTGTTATATTATTTTTTATTACTGTTTTCATATCATTCTATTTTAGTTTATAATTATTTTCTTCTGCTTTCACCTTTCAAAAGCAAAAAGTTAAATATTTCTTTAAAAATCAATATCATTAACATCGGAAAAATCAAATTCGTTTTCCTGTGGTTTGGCTTCTAACCAGTTTGAATTATCCCATAAAGGTCCGGAAATAGAATCTATATCTGTCAAACGTCCATTGTTTATATTATACTTAAAATTACATTGCATTCCGTTAACTCCGAGATGAGCAAATTTAACTTTTAAAACTTTGATTATTATTTCGTCTAACTCCTGATCACGATGTACGGCCAATCCAAAAGGAGACATATCAAAAAATTCACCACCCCCTTTTATATCGTAGAAGTCAGGCATTTCCCTTTTACCGGCCCCATCTTTACCCATCTTATTAGGATGTGCTACTAAGATAATTAAAATATCATTAGCCCGTGCGAAAGTATCTAATTCGTTTAGATAATCATTTGTATAATCGTTCCATCCCTTACCTAATGATTCTTTTAAGCGTACTTTATTATATGGATCTATTACAAGACACTTTATGCCTTTTCTTACGACTAATTCTCTGGTTTTTTCTAAAGTTCTCTTAAGATCAAATCTGCCGTCTTTAAAACTCATAAAGAAATAATTATCATCTAAGTATTCTTTAACATTTAAATAAGGTTTAGATTTTACGTGAACTTCTGTGTTAGGTTTATATCCTAAAATTTTTGTTATTATTCATTCTTTGTGTAACAATGCG
>Ga0272441_10008492_pt1 | contig 16244 bp, 10 predicted proteins | sample SSMProp6N_FD_193582 | JGI IMG/M metagenome (GOLD analysis project Ga0272441, IMG submission 193582) | Marine sediment archaeal communities from Little Sippewissett salt marsh, Falmouth, MA, United States - SSM-Prop-6N | ecosystem: Environmental > Aquatic > Marine > Wetlands > Sediment ... | reverse complement strand
CGTGGTGCAGAACGTGGCCCTGGGCGCGGTGCTGGCCACGGTGGTGCTGCTGCTCTTCCTGCGGAGCGTGCGCTCGACGGTGATCATCGTCTTCTCGATCCCCATCTCGCTCATCGCCACCTTCATCTTCATCTTCGCACTGGGGCGGACGGTGAACATCGTGTCGCTCGCCGGCCTCGGCTTTGCCGTGGGCATGGTGGTCGACAACGCGATCGTGGTGCTCGAAAACGCCTTCCGCCACCTCGAGGAGGGCGAAGGGCGCCAGGAGGCCACGCGCAACGCCACCCGCGAGGTCTGGGGCGCCGTCCTCTCGTCCACGCTCACCACCATGGCCGTCTTCCTGCCCATCGTGTTCCTCAAAGTCGAGGCGGGGCAGCTCTTCAAGGACATCGCGATCGCGCTGGCCTGTGCGGTGGGCTTCTCGCTCATCGTATCGATGTCGCTCATCCCGATGCTCTGCTCGCGCTGGCTCCACGCCGAGGCCCGCACGCACGATCGGCGCGAGCGCGCGAAGTGGCACCGGGTGGTCGATGTGCTCACGTTCGCGTGGGTGGGCTGGGGCGTCCACGCCGCCATCCAGCACCAGGCGCGGTGGGTGCTGCGCGGCTCGGCGCGCAAGATCGCGGTCATCCTGCTTATCGTGGCCCCCTGCATCCTGATCTTCTGGAAGCTCAGGCCGCCGCTCGACTACCTGCCCCAGGGCAACCGCAACTTCGTGTTCGGCCTCGTCTTCAACCCGCCCGGCATCAACATCGGGAAGGCGCAGGCCATCTGCAAGGACATCGAGAAGCACGTGCGCGCGATGCCCGAGGTGGAGGAGTACTTCACCGTGGCGCTCATCGGCTTCCGCGACACCTCGTTCCTCGGCGTCCGCGTGAAGCCCGAGTACCGCGACAACCTCGATGCCTTCGTCCAGAAGCTCCAGTTCACCCTCATGACCTCCGTGCCCGGCCCGCGGTTCCCGCCCGGCGTGTGGGTCTTCAAGATGTCCGTCTTCCGCGAGGCGATGGGCGGCAAGAGCGTGGACGTGAATCTGCGCGGCCCCGAGCTCACCGACCTGGCGACCTACGCGGCCGAGGTCGAGGGCCAGCTTCGCGGCCTCCCCGGCGTGGCCAACGTGCGGAACACGCTCGACATCGGGAATCCCGAGCTGCCGATCGTGCCCGACCGCGAGCGCGCCGCCAGCCTCGGATTCCAGGTCAGCGACATCTCGGACGTCCTCCAGACCCTTATCGGCGGCAAGATTGTCACCACCTACAAGGAGGGGGGCGACGAGTACGACCTGACCCTGATCGGCGCCGAGCGCGACATCCGCACCCGCGAGGATCTCGAGAACATCATCCTGCGGCGGCCCGACGGCACCTCGGTGACGCTGCGCGACGTGGCGGACATCGGCTACTCTGAAGGCCCGACCAAGATCGAGCACATCGACCAGGACCGTTCAGTGACTCTCACGGTGCAGATCGCCCCCGAGATGCCGCTCCAGACAGTGCTCGAAGTCGTCGAGCGCGACGTGGTGGACCCATTGCGCAAGCGCCTCCCCTCGGGCTACTCCGTCTCGCTCTACGGCGCGGCCGACCGTCTGAACGAGGCCCTCGCGGCCCTCACGCCGTCGATTGCCCTCGCCGTGCTGATCACGTATCTGCTCATGGCCGCCCTCTTCGAGTCGTTCGTCTACCCCTTCGTCATTATGTTCACCGTGCCGCTCTCGTGGGCGGGGGCGATCGTGGGCATTCGCGTCATGCAGTTCCTCCACTACCGCGGCATCGTGCCCGGCCTGGCCGAGTTCAACGTCATCACCCTGCTCGGCTTCGTGATCCTCACGGGCGTGGTGGTGAACAACGCGATCCTGATCGTCCACCAGGCGCTCAACCTGCGGCGCGCCGGCGCCTCGCAGGACGAGGCGATCCTGGGCGCCGTGCAGCACCGCACACGCCCCATCTTCATGAGTTCCACCACCAGCGTGCTCGGCATGCTGCCCCTGGCCACCGGCGGAGGCTCCGGCACGGAGCTCTACACAGGCCTGGGCGCCGCGGTCATCGGCGGCCTCTTCTTCTCCACCGTATTCACCCTCATCCTCGTGCCCGCAGGATTCGCACTGTTCCTCGACATCCGCCGCGGCGCCCGCGCCATGCTCGGCCTCCCGCCCGCCGCCGACGACGTTGCTCGCCCCGCCGACACCGCCTGACGCCCGCCCACCCCACACCGCCTCTGGTTGACACCGCCCTGCGCCGGCAATAGACTGGCGGACCACAGGGAACCAATCCGCACGCAACGTCACGCTCACGTCGAAGGAGCGGCCGATGAGACTCCTGAGATGCCTCGCCCTCTGTCTCGTCCTGGTGCTCGGCGGCGCTGCGGCCTGCGCGCAGGATGCCGAGGAGCTCGAGCTCGACCACCAGATGTCCACGGCCTTCCAGACGCCGCACACGAAGTGGGCGAAGCCCTACGCCCGCGGACGCCTGCGCGTGCTCCTGTTCTGCAACGGCCGCGGCACCGTGCCGCGTGAGGGGGTCGAGCTCAAGCAGCGGTTCGACATCGAGGTCGACGCCGTCTTCTGGGCACGCATCGTCGACACCAGCAAGCAGGGCTGGCACGGCGGCGAGGCGGGCCTGCGGCGCATGCTGCGCCTGGTCGAGAAGCCCTACGACGCCTACGTCTTCTACGGCATCCCCCCCACGCAGCTCAACAGCGAAGCCCAGTATAAGGTGCTCAAGCCCGTGACCGACGGGGCGGGCATCGTGCTCGTCGGGTGCGGCGACAACCGAATCCTCAAGCCCCAGCGGCGGGTGAAGCAACTCCCCGCTTTCCTCGCGAGTGCGGGCCTCCAGGGCGCCTACCAGGTGGGCAAGGGCCGCGGCGTGGCCCTCCCGCGGCAGCCCGGCATCCCGTACGAGCTGGGCTGGGACACGCGCTACGAGTACTGGCAGGAGGCGTTCGGGCGTGCCATCTTCTGGGCCGCGGGCAAGGAGCCGCAGGTGGAGCTGGCGGCGAGTACGGGAGCGCCCGCAATCCCGCGCAGCGAAGTGGCGGGTCGCCAGGCGACCGTGCGCTGGAAGAACCCCACGGGTAAGGAACTCACCGTCGATCTGTGGCTGCGGCGTCTCGACGGCGTCCGCGTGCCTCTCAAGAGCAAGAAGACCGCGGCAGGGGAGGGGACGCTGAGCCGCCCGCTGCCCAGGCTGAGAGCGGATGCCTACCACCTCGACGTCATTGCCCGAAGCGCCCGGGGCATCGAGGCGTGGGCCACGGCGCCGTTCGCCGTGGCGGCGGAGCGGCGCGTCGAGAGCGTGGAGTTCGAATGCCCCTGGGGCGAGGTGGGCGAGCGGATCATCGGCAGCGTGAGCCTGGCCGGCAATGCGGGAGCCAACGAGACCGTGACCGTACGCCTGCGCGACCGCCGCGATCGCATCCTCATGGAAACGACCGTGCCCGCCGCCGGCGCCCCGAAGTTTGACTTCCCCGTCGAGCCCTGGCTCCCCATGCTCGTGCGCGTGGAGGCCACCCTGGCCGACGCCGAGGGCGAGGCGGCGAGCGCATACCAGTACTTCCACGTCGTGAAGCGCCATCGCGGCCAGTTCAACTTCCTGATCTGGGACGTGCCCAAAGGCCCGCTCGCCCCCTATGCCGAGGAGAGCCTGGCACGCCTGGGCACCACGCTTCAGCTCGGCCACGGCAGCCTGCCCCGCGTGCTCGCCGGCTACGATATCGCCTGGGTGCCCTACACCACGCGCATCCTCGAAGCACACACCAAGCCGGGCATCATGAAGCCCTTCTGCTGGAACGACGCCGCGGCGGTGAAGGCCCACGTGGAGAAGAAGGCCGAGGACTACCGCGAGGCCCGCCGCCACGGCGTGTTCGTCTACTCGCTCGGCGACGAGAACCACGTGCGCGGCTCGTGCCTCAGCCCCCACTGCCTGGCCGCATACCGCAAGTACCTGGCCCAAACGTACGGCACCGTGGGCGCCCTGAACGCCTCGTGGGGCACGGCCCTTAAGAGCTTCGACGAGGTGGCCCTGCTCAAGCCCGACGACAACCAGGGCGCCGAGGCGAAACGCGCCGGCAACTCCGCCCGCTGGTTTGACCGCCAGGCCTTCCGCTCGTGGAACTACGTGCAGTTCTGCAAGCAGTTCGCCCGGGCCTACAGGACCATCGACCCGAAGTCGCGCACCGGCTTCGAGGGGGCGGGGCGGTTTGCCCGGGGCGACGACATCGATCTGTTCGTCCGCGAGCTCGAATTCTGGTCGCCCTATCCCGGCACGGCGGACGAGGTGCTCCGCTCGATTGCCCCCCGCGACTTCCCCCGTGCCAACTGGATGGGGTACCGCAAGGATGCCACCTCGCTCATCACGAAATACTGGCGGATGATCACCCGCGGGTGCGACAGCGTGTGGTGGTGGCGGTGGGACTGCATCGGCCGCTTCCACGGCTTCCTCGCCCCGCACCTGGGGCCGTGGCCCGCCACGCAGGAGCTCGTGGACGAGACCCGCATCGTCCGCGATGGCCTGGGCACCCTCCTGCTGCGCTCGGAGATGCTCGACGGCGGGGTGGCCATGCTCTTCTCCCACCCGTCGTGCTACGCGGGGCAGCTCGAGGGCAGCTTCGATGGCGTGGAGGCCAACCAGGTGGCCTGGCAGCGTGCGCTGCGGGAGCTGGGCCTCCAGTTCCGCTACGTGACCGATCGCATGCTGCGGCGGGGCGAGTTCCACCCCGAGCGCTTCCGCGTGCTCATCCTCTCGCGGGCCGAGGCGATCGGCCCGAAGGAGGCCGCCGTCATCGAGAGCTTCGCCCGCAACGGCGGCACGGTGATCGCCGACGTGCGGCCCGGCCTCTATAACGACCGCTGCAAGCCCCTCCCCGCCGGCTGCCTCGACAAGCTCTTCGGCATCCGCCGCACAGGCCGCGGCCCCGCGGTGAAAGGCGCCGCCAAGCTCAGGTTCGGCGGGGCCCCACTCGCCTTCGACGGAGCCCTGTGCGACCCGGCCGTCGCACTGGCGGGAGCCACCCCGCACGGCCAGTGCGGAGAGCACCCCATCCTCACTGTCAACAAGGTGGGCAAGGGACAGGCCATCCTCCTCAACTTCGCGATGGCCTCTCATCCCAGGCTCGGCGACGCGGCGACCCCCGTGGGCGCCCAGAAGCCATTCGCCGCACTCCTGGCCTCAGCGGGCGTTGTGCCCACGGTCGCCACGACCACCGACGGCAAGCGCACCCGCAACCTCGAGACCGTCCGCTGGCGCAACGGCGAGCTCGAAATCGTGGCCCTCTTCCGCCACAAAGGCGAGGACGAGGCCGTGCAGGTGGCACTCGCCCAGGAGCGCCACGTGGTCGACCTGCGGCATCGGAAGATCCTGGGCACCACGCGGGCGTTCGCCACGAAGCTGCTCGGTTCGCGCCCCACGTTCCTCGTCCTGGCGCCGCGGGAGCTGGCTCGCATCCGCGCGTCGGTTGCCCCCGCCCAGGTGAAGCCCGGCGAGCGGAGCGTCCTGAAGCTCCAGGCGCCCGGCGCCGCGGGCCTCCACGCCGTGCGGCTCCGCGTCACCGCACCCGACGGCACGCCCGCCGAGTGGCTGCACCAGGTGGCCATCGTGGGCGGGAAGCCCGTGGAAGTCACCCTCCCAATCGCCCTCAACGATCCCGAGGGCAAGTGGGAGGTCCGCGCGATCGACCTCTTCACCGAGCAGGAGCAGCGGCTGGCCCTCACGGTGAAGGCCCGCTGACGCTCAGGGGAGGCTGGAGGCCATTCAATGAAGCGTGCGGTGCTGTGTGTGCTGCTGCTGGCTGCGGCGTGCCCGTGGGCCGTGGCCGCCGATGAGTATCCCGTCAAGGTCTATCCCTGCCCGCGGCTGTCGGCGCCGCCCGTCATCGACGGCTCGCCCGACGACGCCTGTTGGGCCGCCGCCCCCCTCGTGAGCGGCTTCACCCGCTACAACAAGCCCGTGCTGCTCGACGTGCAGGCCTCCTTCCGCGTCGGCTACGACGACCGTTGCCTCTACTTCGCCGTCCTGTGCGACGAGCCGCTCGCGGCCAAGCTCACGCCCACCTTCGCCGGCCGCGACTCCAGCGGCTGCTTCCGCGGCGAGACCATCGAGATCTTCCTCGACCCGCGCCACGACCACACGGATTACTACCAGTTCGCCGTCAACCTCGCCGGCTCGTTCTACGACTCCCACAAGGCCGATGCCTACTGGAACAGCACCGCGCGCCTGGGCACGAAGCTCGGGGCGAAGGGCTGGACGCTCGAGCTGGCCATCCCCTGGCGCGACGTGGGCCTCCCCGCTCCCAGGCCGGGCGCGGTGGTGGGCTTCAACGTGTGCCGCGACCGCTACGCCGGCGGCGCCCGCGAATGGTCCAACTGGTCGCAGACGATGGCCAACTTCCACGACGCGCCCCGCTTCGGCCACCTCGTGCTCTCGCCCACGGACAAGATGCTCGCCTCGCTCGCCCCGGAGCTGCGCCGCGGTGACCGCCGCGGACCCATCGTCCTCTTCACCCGCGAGGGCGAGGCAGGCAGAGCCTACCTCGCCATGGCGCGCGAGGCGCTCCGAGGACTCGTGGCACAACTGGCCGAGCTGGAGGCAGAGGCGGCCAGGGAGGGCTCCCCCGCGGCTCGCGACGAGCTGGCTCGCCGCCTCGCGGATGCACGCCAGCTCGTGGCCCCCTTCCGCAAGCGAATCGCGCAGGCGGGCGCGAAGCTCGATGCCGCCGAGTGGACGCGCATGAGCGTGGCGATGACCCGGCTCGGCGCCCGCCTTGGCGAGCTGGTCTGGGATGCGCGCCTCGCCGCCCTCCTCAGCGGCATCTGAGCGGGCTGCTGTCTGGCTTCCAGATTCGTTTTCGGGTTTCGTGCTTCGGATTTCGTGGGCACTTCGTCTGAACTGCCCAGGCTAGTCGTGCTGCTCGTCGGGGTCCCCCATGTGGTCGCGCACGTTCTGCCCCATGAACCACCGCCCCATCACCACGATCACCGCGATGCTCAGCAGCACCACGACGGCCGCCACGTACGGGTGGTCGCCGATCTGCTGCACCCGCTGACGGCCATACTGCCCCAGGAGCGCGAGCGCCACGCACCCGGCCGTAGAGCCCGCCAGGGTGGCGCTCAGCGTCGAGAGCCGCGAGAGCCCCAGGATTCGCGCCAGGATCGTCCCCACCACCGCACCCGTGCCCTGGAACGGCGCGGCCACGAACACCGCTACCCCCAGCCACGCTACCCGCCGCATCCAGCGGTGCACCCGCAGCACCTGCCAGCCGGCCATGTGGCACGAGGCCAGGCGCGCCCCGAAGAACGGCGCGCGGTAGAGGAGCGTCATGTTCGCCATCATCACGAGCGCCGTGCCCAGGTCGCCGTAGACCACCAGGCCCGCCAGAATCCAGAGGCTCGGCGGCGCCGTCTGCGGCACGTAGCCGATGATGTGGGCGATCACGTCGCCGAACAGCCCCCCGAAGATCACGAACTTTCCGAAGCCGAGGAAGCTGCCGAGCTCCGCACCCACCAGCCACGCCACCGCCTCCTTGCCCGACACGATGAGCGCGACGAGCAGGATGAGGCCGAAGCCCACGAACGGCCCCGCCGTCATGGCGATGCGGACGCCGCGGGGCAGCGTGGGGTTGGGGTCGGCCTCGGCCAGGCGGTGCGCAAGCCGGCCCAGCCGGCCCTCGTGCGTGTCGGGGTGTTGGGGTTCAGGGGGCTGCTGATTCATTCCTGCCGCGTTTCATTGGGAGGGCACGCGCCCGACCGAACTGCGTCACTTCCCTCGCCGGGCACTGATGGCCGAGGCCGTGGCCGCTCCTTTGGAGTCCTCCGCGAACGTCACGACCACGCGGTCTCCTGCCTGAAGCTCGTCCAGCGTGGCAGCCTTCCCGTTCAGCACGATCCGCGCCGTTCGCGCCACGCGCAGGTGATTGTCGTCGCCGTCCGCATCCTGGACCACCAGGCGTCGCTCGCGCGGCGACACGCTGCGAATCGTCCCGCGCAGCGTGTCGGCGAAGCAGGGGAGGGCGGCCAGCGTCCAGGCCGCGCAGACCGTCGCGATCAACGTCCGCCTTCGGCGCAATCCCATTGCCATCTCGCCACCTCGCAACCGGGGTTCATCTGTCGGCCCGCCGGCGGCCGCCCGTCGGCCCCCCTCATTCTATGCGACATCTGCCGACAGTCAAGTGCCACATGGACCGGCACCGATGCGCAGCAGTCGGTTGACATCCCGCGCCGCCCGGGAGTACAATGACCCGGGAAACGCAAACGAGGCAGGAACATGCGAACCGTGCAATCGCTGGCGAAGGTGGTGGCGCTCGTGGCCGTGCTGCTCGGCTCCCGCACCTGGGCGCTGCCCCTGGACGCGCCGCGCGACACCCTTCGGGGCAAGGAGGAGCCGCCGCGGCCCCCGAAGCCCTCCGAGGTGGCCGAACTGGTGCGCCAGCTCGGACACGCGAACAGCGAGACGCGCGAGAAGGCGATGCGCGAGCTCATCCGCCTCCGAGGCCACGTCCGCAAGCAGCTCCGCGCCGCACTCGCCAGCACCGACCCCGAGGTGCGATGGCGGGCGGACTACGCGCTCTCGCTCCTGCACGGCCGCGACGCCGAGCCCGTCGCCGACCCCGCCCGCACCCTCTACGCCTCGGCCGCGCGCGCACGCACCCAGCAGGGCGGGGCCGAGGCCGCGCGCACCCTCTACGCCGAAGTGGCCGAGCGCTTCCCCAAGACCCGATGGGCACGGGCCGCGCGCGAGCGCCTGGACGAGCTCGAGGCCCAACGTCCCCGCACGCCCGAAAAGCCGCCCGCCGACGCCGAGCTCGAGCACCTCATCGCCCAGCTTGGAGCCGAAGGATGGGCAGAGCGCCAGGCAGCATCCGTGCGGCTCGCCGACCTGGGCGAGGCCGCGCGCGACGCCCTCCAACGCGTGGCAAGAGGCCCCGACGCCGAGACCGCCTGGCGGGCACGCAGTCTGCTCGAACGCCTCGCCCCCCAGAAGACTGCCGCTGCGAAACCGGAGGCTCCCCCCGCTCGCGACCCCCGCCTCATCATGGAACTCCTCGGCGAGGGTGCCAGGAAGCGTCGCGCCCTGGCACAACCGAACGATATCGACGGACTCGTCCGCCAGCTCGCCGGCACGAACGCAGAGGACGTGGCCCACGCCCGCGAGGTGCTCGCCAACCTCGGAGACGACGCGCTCGACGCACTCCTCCGCTCCCTCCAGGGCTGCGACGAGACGACCGGCGTCGAGATTATGGACCTCCTGCACCGCATCACCGCCCAGGACCTCGGCTTCCGCAAGGACGTCTGGGACGCTTGGTGGCGGCGCGTGCAGGAGGCAGGGAAGGAGTGAGGCCGTGCCCCGCCCCCTTGCCTGGGCCTCGCTCGCCTGCCTGCTCGGCGCCGCTCTCGCGGCCGAGAAAGCCCAGCCCCCTGCCGACACGTCCGCGCGCCTCACCGCCCAACTCAACGACGAATCGTGTGCCGTGCGCGACCGCGCCCTCGAAGCGCTCGCAGCCCTCGGCCAGCCCGCCGTGCCAGAGCTCGAACGCGCCGCCAAGAACGGCGACGCCGAGACCCGCTGGCGCGCCAAGGCCGCGCTCCGCCGCATCCGCTGGCGTATCGGCCCCCGGCTCGCCGCACGCATCGGCGACCTCATGGTCGGCTTCGAGCGCCGACCCGTCGGCGAGCGCGAGATGATCTGCCGCGACCTTGCCATGGTCGGCCTCACGGACGCCGTCCAGACCCTCACACAAGTTCTCAAGACGGACAACAGCAAGGCCGTGCGCCAAGCCGCAGCCCGAGCCCTCGTACTCCTCGGCGACGACGGACTCGCCGCCCTCCTCGAAGCAGGAATCAAGACCGAGGGACTCAACGCCTACACCGTGGCCGTGCGCATCCACCTCGGCAACTCCTACCTCGAGCGCGGCGAGTTCCCCAAAGCCCTCGAACAATACTTCGACGCACGCAAAATCGAGCCCAAGAACTCCATCGTCCACTACAACATCGCCTGCACCTACTCGCGCATGAAGAAACTCGAGGACGCCCTGGACGCCCTCGAACGCTCCGTCGAATGCGGCTACCGCGACGTCGACTGGATGGAGAAGGACTCCGACCTCGACAACATCCGCGACACGGGGCGCTACAAGGCCATCGTGCGGAAGCTCCGCGAGAAGGACTAACCCGCATTTCTCATGAGATGCGGGCTAACCGCGCGCGGCCCCGCATCCCCTTAGCTTTCCTATGGCTCCAATGACCCCCCTTCTGCGAATCGTGCTCCTCCTGGCCCTCGCCGCGGCGCCCGAGCCGCCGCTGCCGGACCGGCTCGTGGCTCGGCTGGGGGCCGAGAGCTGGGACGAGCGCGAGGCCGCAGCCGCCGGCCTCCTGAGCCTTGGTCGCGAGGCCATCCCCGCGCTCGAACGAGCCCTCGAGAGCCCCGACACCGAGATTCGCCACCGCGCCCGGGCCCTGCTCGACCGCCTCCGCTGGGAGCCCCCAGGCGGCCTCTCCGACCGACTCCGCCGCGTCATGGGCCACTACAGCACCCTCCCCGAGCGCGAGCGCGGCCGCCTGCTCGGCGAACTGACCCGCGAGCTGCGCCGCAACGCCGCACCCCTCCTGCGCCAGGCCCTCTGGGTGGAGCGCAGCGAATCCGTCCGCACCACCGCATTGCGCCACCTCACCGAGGTCGACCGCAACGCCGCCGAGGCCGAGCTGCGGAGCCTCGCCGCCGCGCGGCCCACAGACCCGTGGCCCGCCGCCGCTCTCGCCGAGACCCTCGCCTCCAGCGGCCGCACCACCGATGCCATCGCCGCCTACCTGAAGGCCCGCACAGCGGGAGCGAAGGGCCTGCGAGTCACCGAAGCCCTCGCACGCCTCTACACCCGAACCCAGAAGTGGGACAAGGCACGCCAGCTCTACGCCGAGCTCGTGGCCGAGAGCCCCGACAGCGGCCACTACCGCCTTCAGCTCGGACGGTGCTATCACATGCTCGGCGACGCCGAACGCGCCGAGAAGGCCTGGCGCGGGATGCTCGACACCCAGGCCACCGACCCGAATGCATACGTGTGGCTCGCCAGCGCCTACGAGGGGATCGGAGCCAGCGACAAGGCGCTGGGCGCGCTGCGCGACGGAGCGAAGCGGCATCCGCAAACCTTCGACCTGCTCCGCCGTCTCGCTCTTGCCCTCGCGCGCCGCGGAGCACTCGACGAAGCCGTGGTCTACTACGAGCGGGCACGAGCCGCCGCCCGCTCCCCCTATCAGCGCCGCTCCGTGAACATCGAGCTCACACAGAAACTCAGCGGCAAAGGCCTGCTCGCCGGTTACCTGCGGCGCAAGGAGGCCGAGCTCGAGCGGCTCGACGCGCGCATCGCCCCGCTCCTGCGGTCCGTGGCCGAGCGGCACATCCAGGCTGGCGACCGCACGGCCGCCCGCAAGACCCTTGCTCGTCTCCTCGCGCTCTACCCCGACGCCCCCGAGGGCCGCTGGGCAGCAAGCGTGCTGCCCACCCTCGACGACCCGCCACGCAATGAATAGGCGCTATGCGTCGCACGGGGCGAGGAGGGCGACCCCGCGGAATGCGGGCTACGGCTTCTTGAAGAGCTGGTCGAACTTCTCACGAGCCGCATCGCGCTGCTTTGCCTTATCCCCAGGCGACCACTCGGACGGCCGGTCGACGAACTTGAATTCCTCGCAGAAGTTCGGATGGTCCTTCCGCCGCACAGGCTCCGTGGTCGTCAGGCGGCACCCGCGCGACGAAGCCTCGTCGTAGAAGCGGCAGTTCAGGCAGCAGTAGAGGTAGGCCTCGCACTTCAGGCACGTGGCGTTGAACCCGGGCCGCGGCTCTCCCTGCCACTCCTGCCCGCAGTGGTAGCAGCGCATCATTGCACTCTGGCTCCCGATCAGCACATCCCCTCGGCCGAGAACGCACACTCCCCGTCCCGATTACACCGGTTTCCGACGCGGAAGGCAAGCTGGCAGGCGGGACGGCCTACTCGATGTCGATGACCCGCAGGGCTTCCTGCATCGACGTGATGCCCTGGAGCACCTTGGAGACCGCGTCCTGGAGCATCGTCACCATGCCCTGCTCTCTGGCGATCTTGCCGATCTCGCTCCCGGGGGCGCGGTCGAGGATGGAGCGGCGGACCTCGTCGGTGACCACGAGAAGCTCGAAGGCGCCCATCCGGCCCTTGTAGCCCTGGTTGTTGCACGCCGGGCAGCCGCGGGGCTTGTAGGCCGTGATCGAGCCCCCGATCTCGCCGATCGGGATGTTCAGGCGCTCGATCGATTCCCGGGGCAACTCGTAGGCCTCCTTGCACTTCGGGCACAGCACCCGCACCAGCCGCTGCGCCAGCACCCCGATGAGCGACGAGGAGACGAGGAACGGCTCGATGCCCATATCGAGGAGTCGCGGCGCGGCGCCCGGCGCGTCGTTCGTGTGCAGGGTGCTGAGCACCACGTGCCCCGTGAGCGACGCCTCGGTGGCGATGAGCGCCGTGTCGTGATCGCGGATCTCGCCCACCATCACCACGTCGGGGTCCTGACGCAGCACCGTGCGCAGGGCGCTCGAGAAGGTCAGCGGCGAGCGGTTGGTCGAGCCCACCTCGGCCTGCGTGATCCCCGTGAGACGCTGCTCCACAGGGTCCTCCACCGTGATGATGTTCTTGTCCGCCGTGTTCAGCCGGTCCAGCACCGAATAGAGCGTCGTCGTCTTGCCCGAGCCCGTCGGGCCGGTCACCAGGAGCATCCCGTAGGGCCGGGAGATGATCTCCTCGAAGCGCTTGAGCTGGTCCTCGGCGAAGCCGAGCTTGTGGAGCCCCACCCGGTTGCCCCCGTGCTCCGCGATACGCATCACCACCTTCTCGCCGTAGATGCTCGGAAGGCTCGATACGCGCAAGTCGTACCGCTTGCCGTTCGAGTTGAACGAGATACGCCCGTCCTGCGGCCGCCGACGCTCCGCGATGTCCATCCGAGCCATCACCTTGAGGCGGGCCGTGATGGCGCGGCCGTAGCGCCACGAGTGCGGCTGCGCGTCCTGGAGAACCCCGTCGATGCGGTAGCGCACGCGAAGGTTCTTCTCCTCGGGCTGGATATGCACGTCGCTCGCCCCGCCGCTGATGCCGCCTGCGAGGATCAGGCTCACCAGGCGCACGATGATCGGCTCGTCCTCGCTGATCCGCAAGTCCTCGGTGCCGTCGTCCGGCGACAGCGCCAGGTCCACCTCGATGCCTTCGGCCTCTTTCACCACGTTCTCGACCATGCCCGTCACGTCGGTCGGGGCCAGGCCCAGATAGCGGTCGAGTGCGTTGTGCACCTCCTCCTCGACGGCGATCATCGGCTCGATCTCGAACCCCGTTGTCAGACGGATCTCGTCGATCGCCCGCACGTTCAGCGGATCCGTGATCGCAAGCGTCAGCACGTTCCCCGAGAGCTTGAGCGGAACGACCTTGTGTTCCTTGAGAAGGTAGTCGGGCACCTTCTTGATGATCGCCTCGGTGAAGGCGAACTCGCACAGGTCGATGAACGGGATGCCCCATTGGCGGCCCAGGCTGCGCTGCTTCTGCTCCGGCGTGATCGCCCCGCTCTTCTCGAGCACCTCCCCGAGGTTCTTGCCCGTCGCCTGAGCCACCTGAGCGGCACGCTCGACCTCCTCGTCACGGACGGGGGCCACCTCGCGTAGGATGTCGCCCACCGGCCGGTCGTCCTGGCGCGTAAAGTCTCTCACGGCGCTCTATTCCCCCTGAGGCTGCACCTCTGGAAACTCCATGGATGTCTGCCCATGACACCCTGCTGAAGTATAGAGTCGCTCCGGAACACTGTCAAACCACCCCAAACAGGGATTCCTGCGGCACAGTCCAGTGGGCACAGGAGTGTAAGTAACCACGCGCAGGACACTTACGGTGTCCCCTGCCGTCTTGGCGTCCGCCCATGCACCCCTGAAGCCGCCCATCTCTTGACATCCCGGCGGGGCGGACCTACAATGTGCCCCATAGCCCCGCTCCCACGTCCCCGCTCTCGAGGGTCCACCCCATGCCCGACGACCTGGAGGCCCAGGCGAAGCAGTTCGCCGACCATTTCGCCGCGCTCCGCGACGCAGTCGGCCGAGTCATCGTCGGACACGCCGACGTCGTCGAGGGTGTCCTCACAGCCCTCTTCGTCGGCGGCCATTGCCTCCTCGAAGGCGTCCCCGGCCTGGGCAAGACCCTCCTCGTGCGAAGCCTCAGCCAGGCACTCGACCTCGCCTTCTCACGCGTCCAGTTCACCCCCGACCTCATGCCTGCCGACATCATCGGCACCAACCTCATCGCCGAGGAGGAGGGGGGCAGGCGGACGTTCCGCTTCCAGCCCGGGCCGCTCTTCGCCAACGTCGTGCTCGCCGACGAAATCAACCGAGCCACCCCCAAGACCCAGTCCGCTCTCCTCGAGGCCATGCAGGAGCGAACCGCCACCGTCGGCCGCACCACGCACCCCCTGCCCGAGCCCTTCTTCGTCCTCGCCACACAGAACCCCATCGAGATGGAGGGTACATACCCCCTGCCCGAAGCCCAGCTCGACCGCTTCCTCTTCAAGCTCCTCGTCGGATACTCCAACCGCGAGGAGCTCAACACCATCCTCGAACGCACCACCGAGGCCGCCGCACCTTCCGTGGAGACGGTGATCGACGGGGCGAACGTCCTCGCCGCGCAGCAGGTGGCCCGCCAAGTGGTCGTCGCCCCCGCCGTGCGCGACTACGCGGCCCGTCTCGTGCTGGCCACACACCCCGGCGGCGACCACGCCGCAGACGCCGTCAATCGCTTCGTCCGCTACGGGGCAAGCCCGCGAGCCGCACAGGCGCTCGTGCTTGCCGCCAAGGTCCGCGCCCTGGCCAGCGGACGCTACAACGTGAGCTTCGAGGACATCCGCGCATTCGCCGCCCCCGTGCTACGCCACCGCCTCATCCTCAACTTCGAGGGCGAAGCCGAGGGAATCGCTACCGACCAGGTGGTCGGCCAGGTGCTCGACCATCTCCCCCTCCCGACCACCGCCTGAGCACCGCCGTCCCCGCCACAGGCTCGGCCACGCGGAACACCGCGTCGAAGCCTCCCTTCTCAATCATCTCCTGAGCCACGCCAGGCTCGCGAACCACCGTCACATCCCGGTCCGCGTAATACGTGAGCTGACGGAACATCGATGCACGGTCCCACTGCACGAGCACCCGCTCCGCAGGCCCCGTGAGCCGGCGCAGAGCCGGCGCCACCTCGCACTGAAGCTCGTAGTCGGGCGTGCGCTCGGAGCGGATGCGCGCAAGCTTCCCCGCCCCCTCGACCCCGAGCAGCACGACCAGCGACCCCACGACCAGCGCCGATGCGCCCCGCCGCAGGCGGCGGCGCAGATGCTCCAGACCCAACCCTGTCCCCAGCGCCAGCGCCACGGCCAGGTAGAACTGGTAGTAGATGTGCACGTAGGCGCCCTGCTTGAACGCCAGGACGTTGAACAGGCCGAAGACCGCCAGCGCCGCCGTCAGAAGCACCGCGGGCCGCTGCGTGCGACGCGCCGCGACCAGGCCGATCCCACACAGCGGCAGAGCCAGCAGCGTGAACGCGATCGCGAAGTAGGCGCACTGCCGACCGGCGAACGCGGACACGGCAAAGCGAGCCGCCTCGCCCCGGTCGCCAGCCGCCGAGCCGGCCCTGTGGGCAAGCGCCTGCCACAGCTCCCCCACACCGCCGCTCAGCATCGCCGAATGAGCCAGCACGGCCACGAAGCCCGCAATCGCCGCCCCTACCACCACCAGCCCCCCGCGCGAGGCACGGCGGCGCTCCACCCAGTCCCATGCCACCACCAGCCACGGCACGGGAAACACCGCCCACGCGAATCCCATCCCCACAAACGCCGCAACACCCGCTCCCGCAAGCCACCCCACGCGCCCGCCACGCCACCACCGAAGATACAGCGCCACGATGAGCAGCGCGAAAAACGCTCCCGGAGCCTCGTGGTCCGGCATCCGACCGTAGAAGGCCACCATCGGCTGGGCCACCAGCACCAGGGCCGCGAGCCCGCCCAGCCACGGCCCCCCCAGCACCCTCCCCACCGCGACCAGGCACCCCGCGGCACCCAGTGTGAACGCCACGAACACCACCCGAGCGCTCCACTCGCTCTCCCCGAACACCGCGAAGCTGCCCGCAATCGCCAGCGATATTCCCGGCGGATGATGAGCGTAGACGCGGAAACGCTCGCGCGCCACCACCCCACCATTCACCACCTGACCGCCCCGCGTCGCCCACAGCCCGTACCG
>Ga0272441_10008489_pt1 | contig 16247 bp, 14 predicted proteins | sample SSMProp6N_FD_193582 | JGI IMG/M metagenome (GOLD analysis project Ga0272441, IMG submission 193582) | Marine sediment archaeal communities from Little Sippewissett salt marsh, Falmouth, MA, United States - SSM-Prop-6N | ecosystem: Environmental > Aquatic > Marine > Wetlands > Sediment ... | reverse complement strand
GAAGGCGCTTCGAATTCTCCGAACATAGTTCCGGTTGCATCAAAAAGTGTAATAAAGTTACCATTCCGAATCAGTTCAAAATAGGATCGCAATCCTAAAATTTTAAAGTAGAACCTATCGCCAGAGATCCACCATTTGCCTTTGAATTCAGTCTCTTCATATGGACAGAACAACATCGTTCCATCGGTCGTGCAAGAAATCACAAGGTGTCTACCACCCATAAAAATTCCTTTGTTGGGGATCATCCACCGGCTACCATTTTTAAGGAGCCGTTTTAGATCCGTTTGGTCAAGCTTCTTGCCTGCGGCGGCTGCAATGGACGGGTCAGGACCAATATCCCCCTCACCAGCAGCTGACAGAATTAGCCATAGCAACCGGCCGATTTGATGACTCATCGGTCGCCGTCCAACCGAATCGGTGTTGACCCGATGGACGATAACCAGGTTTCTGAAAGGAAGCACGATCAACTTGTGCCCTCCATAACCGGAAGCAAGATAGCTGTGCGCTTTTAGGGATACATTTGGTAACAAACCACCGTGGATGCCAGTCCACCACATATACCCGTAACCGCCGTCTTGGCCCCATTCGGAATGGTTGGCGGTGCTTTCGCGTATCCATTCAGAGGATATAATTTGCTGGCTTTTCCACCGGCCTTGCCGCAAAAACAAAAGGCCGAAACGAGCGAGGTCGCGAGCACTCATGCGGAATAGGTAATAATCATGGATGGAATAAGGCGCGGAACGGTAATCCGACCAGGACAAGTACTTGCAGTTCCCGACATTGAAGTCTTCCATTTGCAGCGGGTCGGCAACACGCCGATCAAATTCTTCGAAAATCCGAGTTCCGGTCTCCAGCTCAAATATCGTACCCAGCGCATTGAAGTCCCAATTGTTGTAATACCAGAATGTTCCCGGTGCATGGCTGTGACGTTTGGGGCGCATACCCTTCATGCTTGCCGCCTCCCCAAGGGCCGGATGATAGACGCCGGAGCGTGCCATGATGAGATCGCCGACGGTGGCCTTTTTTTCCGTTGCGGACAAGGATGGATAACGGTCGTCGATTCCCAGTTCCCCAATCGTTGCTGAAAGATCGATATCCCCCTTTTCAACATGGATGCCGATCAAGGCGCTCAAAATGCTTTTTCGCATGGAATGACATTGATAATTCCTGCTGATATCTCCCCAGGCATCCACCACTATCCCATTGTCGACGATCATTACCCCATCGGAACCGATGGCTTTGGAAAAGTTCCGGGCCAATGCCAGCTTTTCGGATGACCAGCCCAATTGTTCAGGGTAATCGGCCTTTTCCCAGTGCACACCAGGATAGCTGTCCTGCGATACTGGGTGATAGGATTTCCATACTGGTTTGGGCGTACAGGCAACCATCATGGATGATAGGATGAAAAGGCCAAGCCAAAACGTTGAGTAGGGCCACCGTAAATGACCTGCATGAATTCTATTGATGAATCGGATCATGGGCAGTTCCTTCGTTTGGTTGGATGCCGGCATGTGACCTGTTTTTTCAGCTGCCTGTCGTGAATCGACAGGGTGGCTATCGGACCGTCTGACTAATGTCTGTAAAGCTTTCAATAAATAGCCGTGCAAAGGGAGAATTCAACACATCTCCTTTTCCGAGATTGAAATTCTTGCTGGCGCCATCACTGTTGGCAAGCAGTATCATTGTCAATTGACACTCAGGTAATTTGAGAATCAGAGACGAGCAAACCCCGGGCACATGCCCGTAGTGCCAGATCAGCTTTATGCCCTTATAGTGCTGAACAAACCAACCAATACCGTATGGCAGCGCTTGCCCGTATATTGATATGGTTGGCGAGTGCATCATTTCTCTTGTGCTTTGTGATACAATCAAATCTCTGTCCATCGTGACATCGAATTTGGCGATGTCGATGACCGTGGAAATCATTCCTGCCGAAGCGGAAAGTTTCAATGGCTGCTTGTTGGATGGTGCGGGTCTTCCAAACATGTTTAACTGATAATAGTTGGCCCGCCCCAATAAGGCCTGCTTGCGGCGTTCAGCATTGATGCTCGGCACTGTATCCATCATTTCGAATGGAGCAATAATTTTTTCGACAAGTATTTCTTCGAATGGTTTTTGGGACACCTGTTCGATCACTTCGGTCAGAAATGAAAACAAGAATCCATTGTACTTATATCGACTACCCGGTCGACCTTGTGACGTGTGTGTGATATGATGTTTCACTAAGATTGGATTGTTATGGCATCGATAATCTCTCAATAGTGAACCATAACGCCATGCTAACTTTCGGATTCCTTCACAAAGCTCTGCGTATCCGTGTGCGTGATACCCGGAGCGATAGAAATCTGCATCCTTCAGGATATCAGACATTTCATCGTCCAGCTTTAGCTGTCCGTTTTCTACCAGACCCATTACAATGGTTGCACTGAACGGTTTGGTTAACGAGGCGATATGATATGAGGTAGTTGGTGTTGCGGGTATCTGCTTTTCGATGTCTGCATAGCCGAAGCCTTTTTTAAACACAACTTCCTGTTCAAGCAATACAGCTACGGACATGCCTGGGATGTGTAAAATTCTCCGTAAATTGTCGAGCTTGTTTTCGAAGCCTTGAAATGGAAGTGCTATGTCAGGTTGAGGTGCTACGGTTGTTCTGGGAGGAGCGCAGGCAACAATAATAGAAGCCACGGTTAGCAGTTGTATAAATCGTAAGCAGCTTTGCAGAAAAACAGGCTTATTTTTCATTTTAGCCAGCTTTGACTAACGATCGTTTGATATGATGAGAATACGCTGAAAGCTCTTTATAAATAAAATGGATTTGTTTCGGTCGTCAAGGTGCAAGAAGTTATGAACCCACCCGAGGAGTCGAACTTACAACACCCGGTAAAGTATAGATAAGTGTATCACAAGGAAATGGAAAGGCTGAAAATTACAGCTTTCTTGCCATATAAGCAAATACCATTATACGAAAATAAGTTACAGATACGGATTGGATACACCGAGAATTATCAAGCGGAGCGAATTTGTTTTCATGATCCACCCTTCTTCATATACTGTTTGGAGGATTAGGGAAGGGTATAGCTTGGTTTGGAAGTGATGGCGTTTCAAACTTATCAACAAATTTAGGCATTTTAGCGCATCCGAGGTTTTCGGTATTTGACTGCTTTATACATGCTTCACTGATGTGAATTGAGCAATTTCGGAGTTAACCGTACACAAATCGGTGATAGAGAGACCGTGGATCGTTTCATTGCCGGTAAGCCGCGCAAAATCGATTAACTCGTTGGTGGTGACGGTCAGAAAGTTTTCCAGCCGTCTGGCAGCTTTGTCGACGTTCAGATTGGCTCTGAGTGCCGCATCCTGGGTGGCGATTCCCATGGGGCATTTACCGGTGTTGCATATCCTGTATTGCTGGCAGCCGATGGCCATCAGGCCCGCCGTTCCGATGGCAACGGCATCCGCCCCTAATGCCAGTGCCTTGGCGATGTCTGCCGACACCCGAATGCCACCGGTAATGATCAGACTGACCGCTTTGGCATTGTTTTCATCCAGGAACTTTCGTGCCCGACAGAGCGCGAATATGGTGGGAACGCTGGTGGCGGCTTTCACATACTTGGGCGCCGCCCCGGTGGCCCCCGCTCTTCCGTCCAGCGTGATGAAATCAGGGCCCGCACAAAGGGCCATTTCCAGGTCCGCCTCGATGTTGCCGGCAGCGAACTTGACCCCGATGGGGCGTCCGCCGGACACTTCTCTCAGCCAGTCGATTTTTTGTTTCAGTTCTTCCCGGTTGCCAATATCATTGAACCTGGCCGGGCTGGTAATGCTCTCACCGGCGTTGAAACCCCTGATTTCTGCTATCTCGCGGGTAACTTTTTCTCCGGGAAGATGTCCGCCCATCCCGGGTTTGGCGGATTGGCCGAATTTAATCTCGATAGCATCCACGCGTTTCAAATTTTCTTCGGAGACGCTGTAGCGATTGGGGACGTATTCGAAGATGTACTTGTAGGCGTTATCGATGGAACTGGCAAGGATGCCGCCCTCACCGGAGCACATGGCGGTTTGGACGGCGGCCGAGCCCTTGGCCAGCGCAGTTTTTGCCTCCGGACTCAAGGCACCGAAGGACATGTGCGTGATATAGACCGGCGTCTGAATGACCATGGGCTGCTTGGCGCCCGGACCGATCACCGTTTCCGTGGCCACGGTCTCATCCGGGTTCAAGGGCAGCCTGGCCAATTGGGCGCCCTTGATCAGCAGGTCGTCCCACGAGAATGTGGGTTTGCGCGTGCGCATGGGCTCGATGATGGATTGTCCGGTTTCCGCCATCTGGTGGATATCCGCCATGGTGGTTTCGAACTCATCGGACGCACGCAGCAGGGAGGCGTCGGGGCCATTGTTCGTCTGCCCGGCCCCTTCCATGATGGCTGGCGCTGCCTCGGGAGTCGGGATTTCTTCGACCTTCTCGAACAATTTCTGGGGTGATCCACAAACCGGGCATCCCCAAGACTCGGGCAGGTCCATCCACAGCGATTCGGTTTGATCTTCATCGATGATGTATTCGCACAATTGGCATCGATATCTGGCCATGGTCACCTCCTTATACGTCCAGGTTAGCCGGCTCGTAATATTCCTGTGGGTGCTTGCAGTAAGGGCATCGCGGAGGTGGTTCGGTCCCCTCGTGAACGTAGCCGCAGACACTGCATTTCCACTTGATCGGTTCGGTGCGCCGGAACACCATCTGCTTTTCGACCAGTTCCAACAGCTTTTTGAAACGATCGCGGTGATGCTTTTCGATCTTTGCGATCTGGGTGAACAGGATGGCAGCGGTTTGGTTGCCCTCCAACTCGGCCGTTTTGGCGAACTGGGGATACATGCTCTCGGATTCGTAATTTTCGCTGCCAACCGCCTCTTTCAGGTTGTCGAGGGTAGAGCGACCACAGAGCAGCAGCTTGATCTCTTCCAAGGCGTGGTATTTCTCATTTTCGGCCGTCTCCTCGAAAATTTTGGCGATGTAGTGGTAACCGTCCTTGCGTGCGATTTGCGCAAAGAAGGTATATTTGTTCCGGGCTTCAGACTCTCCGGTGAACGCAGCCTGCAAATTGTCTTGGGTCTTGCTCATGGCCAGTCTCCTTTTACCGGTTTTTCACTTTTCGGTTTTGACATGTGTTCCAAATGGGTTTGTATTCCAAACAAGGGTAGGTTCTCATAAAATAGATTGGATGGGTTGCGGCGGTCAAGGGTCAATTCATCATTAATCGCCGCCTGCTCAGTTGGCCACGTGCCCGATCAATCGTGGCGAAGAGAATCTCTTGAACATTCCACTGCTGCCAGCGGCAGATTAGGATCGGTCAAATTTGCACCGATGTCATCCGATCGCTGTTTTCTGATTAACCCGTGGAAACATTAGGATCAGAGGAACGGTGATGAGAGGGATGAAGGAGACGGCCCACAGTACGGTAGCTACCGAATAGAGATCGGCCAATTTTCCTACCACCGGCGCTACCGCCCCGCCCAGACCATAGGCCAGTCCCATCATCAGGCTGGACACCATGGAACGTCCACCCGGCGCCAGTTCCTGGGCCAGTGTAACCCCAAGGGGCAGGGTGGCCAGCACAAAAAAGCCTGCCATGAATACGCCGCCGTAGATCCATGCACCCGACAGGGAAAGCATCACCAACAGTGCCGGTGTCATCAGCAGATGGGAAACCAGGAAGATCGGTCTGGATCCTGCTCGATCGGCCAGATATCCGGCCATCAGGCCGCTGGCGGTGCCGGCCAGGGTGAACACGGTGATCATGAGGCCGCCGGAAACCAGTGAGTACCCACGACCCACCAAAAGGACGGGCATGAAGGTCATGAACGACTGGCCGACAACCGCCCGCAGCACCATCACCAGCCAGATCAGAAAGATGGATTTCCACACGGTGCCGAACTGTTTCTTCAGCGTGCCCATCAATCCCAGGGAGGCCATGCCTTCACTTTTCGGGGAGGGAACCGCCACCCAGAGGTAGACCATTACCGCCAGTCCGATGGCCATGGTGACCGGCATGGCGTCCAGGCCCCAGGCGGCCACGATGGCGGTGATGAAAAAGGGGCCCACGGCGAAGGCCAGCGTTCCGCCGGTGTTAAACACGGACATGGAAAAGCCTTTGCGATTGCCGGAATAGAGCGGAATCATGCCGGCCACGCAGGGGTGAAACAGCGAGGACCCCACAGACCCCAACGCGATGAACAGCATCAGCATCCCGTAGCTGCCGGCGATGCCGGAAAGGGGAATGAAGACCACGGCCATGAGCAGGCCGCCGAGAATGATGGCGCGGCCCTGGTGACGGTCAGCCAGGTAACCGGCCACCGGCTGGACGATGAAAGAGAGAAACCGGCTGACGCCGGCGATGAGGCCCACCTGGGCCAGGGTCAGGTTCAGTTTTTCCATGAAGGCGGGAAACAGAGGCGTGGTGAAGGCGCTGTAAAAATCGCCGGTGAAATGGACCAGGGTCAGGGCGAAAAGGACTTTCAGGTTGGTTTGATTGTGGGGTTTCATGAGTTCGATTTATTTCATGGGTTGATTGGCTGGGGGATGGTTTTTATTTCGGACCGACAATTATCCAGGTCCGCTTCAACACAGTGATAGAAAAAGCCGGCATAGTAGGCAACCCTGATGCGAAGGTCAAGACTGAATGACCTTATATGGAACTTCACCATAATGGTACAATCCAAATTGTCAGGTAGCGCCTGCGGCGCAACCTGACTGACGAGATGAAAAAGCGAATATCCAATGTCGAACAAGGAACCGCAGAATGAAGAAGGAAGGTATTTCTGTCATTTTAAAATCTCTATCGCGTAGCGATAACTTCCTTCGACATTCAACATTCGAGATTGGACATTCTGCGGTTCGTTTCTCAAAACGATCCAAACCATCCTGGCGAACCGACAAAATGCGGTCAGAGCGGGAGATAGTTCCTTGCCACAAACATCTCACCCGTTTCATCTTCGATTAAACTGACGGCCTTGACGAACAAACCCAGCGCTATCATCCGTCCTTTCACCTGCTCAACAAACCGCAGCCTCATTAGAAACTAATTTTACGCTAACCATACGCTAACAATTGATCTTTAAATTGCGCCTTCAAGAAATCGTTGGGGTTCGGTGATTGAGGTGTGCTAACCAACGTCTGACCCAATCCTAACACAAACCTAACAAAAGGCGCTTAGCCTTGCCCGAACGACCAAACGGAGGAAAACGACCCATGAAAAAGCTGTTTCGCACGATCGCATCTGTCACCGTTGCATTGACCCTTTGTGCAGCCACCGCCACGGCCGGCAACCTGGTGATCAAGGGATCCACCACAGTGCTGCCCATCTCCCAGATCGCCGTCGAAGACTACATGAAAGCCCATCCGGACGTGAACATCTCCCTTTCCGGCGGCGGTTCCAGCAACGGCATCAAGGCCATCATCGACGGTTCTACCGACATCGCCAATGCCTCACGTTTTATCAAGGCCAAGGAAGTGGCCCTGGCCAACGAGAAAGGTGTCTACCCGGTACCCTTTGCCGTGGCCTACGACTCCATCATTCCGGTCGTTCACCCCAGCAACAACCTGATGGCCATCACCCTGGCCCAGCTCAAAGACATTTACATGGGTAAAATCAGAAATTTCAAAGAGATCGGCGGACCGGACCTGAAGATCGTGATCTGCTCACGCGACACCTCTTCCGGCACCTATGAAACCTGGGAAGGCAAGGTCATGAAAAAGGAGCGCGTGACCCCGGCCGCCCAATTGATGGCCTCCAATGGTGCCGTCTCCCAGGCTGTCTCCAGCAACAAATACGCCATCGGCTACCTTGGCATCGGCTACCTCAACGACAGCGTCAAACCCCTCAAGGTGGACGGCATAGAGGGCACCAAGGAGAGCACCCTGAACGGCACCTTTCCGATCAGCCGCCCCCTGTTCATGTTCACCAACGGCTGGCCCACGGGCGATACCCTGAACTTCGTCAACTACATGCTCCACCCCGAAAAGGGACAAAAGGCCGTGGAAAAAAGTGGCTACGTGCCGCTGTATTAAATGACCCATCAGCTTCATCACGCGCTGCTCTTGAGCACACAGCCCGCTGGATCGGTTTCCGGCGGACTGTGCCTGCTTCGGCGCTGAGAGAATTGCAAGCATTTTCACGGCTCCCGCAGACAGGTAACATTCATGGCCAACCGTCGCCAAACCACTGAAAAATCAATGCAGGCGATGTTTTTCATCATCGCCACGGCTTCCATCAGCATCCTGTTTTTGATCATGCTCTTTTTGTTTAAAGAGGGGCTGCCCATATTCAAAACGGTTTCGGTGAAGGATTTCATCTTCGGCAAATACTGGTACCCGACTTCAGATCCAGCCGATTTCGGCATCTTTCCGCTGATTGTCGCCTCGCTGCTGGTCACCGGCGTGTCAGGTGTGTTTTCAATACCATTGGGCGTGATGACGGCCATCTACCTCTCCGAAATTGCCCGACCCCGGGTGAGCGAAATCGTCAAGCCGGTGGTGGAACTGCTGGCGGCCCTGCCGTCTGTGGTCATCGGCTTTTTCGGCATGGTGCTGGTGGCCCCATTTCTCCAGCGGGTTTTCGGAATTCCTACAGGGCTGAACCTGTTCAACGCATCCCTGATGCTGGCCTTCATGTCCATTCCCACCATCTGCAGCATCTCCGAGGATGCCATCCACAGTGTGCCCGTCGCCCTGCGCGAAGCCTCCGTCGCCTTGGGGGCCACCCAGTTGCAGACCATTGTGCGGGTGGTGGTGCCGGCATCCATCTCTGGGATCAGCACGGCGGTGATTCTGGGATTGTCGCGGGCCGTGGGCGAGACCATGGTCGTGCTCATGGTCGCCGGCGGCGCCGCCATGCTTCCGCAATCCATTTTCGATCCGGTGCGGCCCATGCCGGCAAGCATCGCGGCCGAGATGGCTGAAGCGCCCGTGGGTGGCGAGCATTACTATGCCCTGTTCGCCACCGGCATCGTCCTTTTTATATTCACCATGATTTTCAATATCATTGCCGACTATATCGCCCAACGCTACCGTCAGGTGGGGGAAGCGTCCCTGTAATGACCTTATTCTTAGAAACCAAACGTTCTGAAAAACAGCGTTTGGATTTATCGGCTGCTGGACCGCGACAGCGAGCGCATTCCCCGCTGTTTTCGGTGGGGTTAGCGAGCGAACTGAAAATCGATTTTATTTCTTTTCGGTGAAGCTTCCCCGCGGCTTCACTCAAAGGCAAAAGAAAAAGCCATGTCGAAGAATGATCGGATCTTCTTTGAAGGTAGTGCGGCCTACGACCGTGGGCGAAAACTCAAGCAGGCTGTCTTTTTCAACCTGTTTCGTGCAGCCGCCGCGATCAATGGCATGGCGCTGTTGACCATCATTTACTTTATGGTAGCCAACGGCTGGCGCGCCATCAGCTGGGAATTTCTCACTCAGCCCCCCATGGAATCGATGACCAAGGGCGGTATACTGCCCTGCATCGTGGGCACCGTCTGCCTGAGTTTCGGGGCCATCGTCGCGGCGCTGCCCATTGGTATCGCCTCGGCCATCTACATTAACGAATATGCCCGCCCGGGCAAGGTGGTGCGGCTTATCCGGCTGGGCATCAACAACCTGGCGGGCGTCCCGTCGGTGGTCTTCGGGCTCTTTGGATTGGGCTTTTTCGTGGTTATTCTCGACATGGGCGTGAGCATTGCCGCCGGCGCCCTGACCTTAGGGGCCATGTCCCTGCCGGTGATCATCGGTTCCACCGAAGAGGCCCTCAAATCGGTACCCGACACCTATCGTGAAGCCTCGTTGGGATTAGGCGCTACCAAATGGCAGACCATCTGGCGGGTGGTGCTGCCGTCGGCCTTGCCGGGCATTCTCACCGGCGCTATTCTGGGCATCAGCCGGGCCGCCGGCGAAACGGCACCGATCATGTTTACCGGGGCAGTGTTTTTCACACCCAAACTGCCCACGTCGATCTTCAACGAGGTGATGGCGCTGCCTTACCATATATACGTGCTGGCTACCGCCGGTACCGAAATTGAAAAGACGCGACACCTGCAGTACGGAACGGCCATCGTGCTGATCGCCCTGGTATTGGGGATGAACATGCTGGCCATTTTTTGGCGGGCCCGTCTGAGAAAGCGGCTGAAATAGGCTTCGTCGGTTGGTTTGTTGTATTGGTTGATTGGTTAACTAACTCAACCAATCCAACTAATGAAACCAATCAACCCATTTAGTTTAGGATGCACCCAATGAATGTGCCTGCACAACAGGAAGAACAGATGGAACCGGAATATAAAATGTCCTCCGAAAACCTTGATTTCTACTACGGGGATTTCAAGGCGCTGCATAGTGTCTCCATGGACTTCAAACCCTGCGAGGTGACGGCCCTGATCGGCCCCTCCGGATGCGGCAAAAGCACCTACCTTCGCTGCCTTAACCGCATGAATGACTTGATTCCCATTAGCCGTGTGGAAGGCAAAGTCACCCTGGACGGGTTAGACATCTATGCGCCTAGCCTGGATGTGGTAATGCTGCGTCGCAAGGTGGGCATGGTCTTTCAGAAGCCCAATCCGTTTCCCAAGACCATTTTCGAAAACGTGGCCTATGGCCTGTGGGTCAACGGCATCAAGGACAAGGCCTTTGTCCAGGAGCGCGTGGAGGAGAGCCTGAAGCAGGCGGCCATCTGGGATGAAGTCAAAGACCGGCTCCAGGATACCGCCCTGGGACTGTCAGGCGGTCAGCAGCAGCGCCTGTGCATTGCGCGGGCCCTGGCCGTCAAGCCGGAAGTGGTGCTTATGGACGAACCTGCATCGGCGCTGGACCCCATCGCCACCCAGAAGATTGAAGAGTTGATCCACCAGCTCAAGGAGACCTACACGATCATTATTGTGACCCACAACATGCAGCAGGCGGCGCGGGTGTCGGATGTCACGGCCTTTTTTTATGTGGGCAAGCTGATCGAGGTGGGGGACACGGACACGATTTTCACCCGGCCGAAGAAGAAGCAGACCGAGGATTACATTACCGGCCGGTTTGGCTGATACCCGGAACACTGCCCGAATGGCCGGCGAGCATGTCAATACGCCCAGAGCATCCATCCAACAAGGAAATCAAACGGTGAAGCACTTTCAAAGAGAACTCGATACCATCAAGAAAATGATCCTGTCCCTGGGAGCGCTCGTGGAACAGCGGGTGCACCGGATCAAACAGGCCATCGAAGATCGGGACGTCGATCTGGCAAAAGAGATCGTGCACCTCGATCACGAGATCGACGAGATGGAGGTGGAGATCGAAGAGGCCTGCCTCAAGATCATCGCCCTGCACCAGCCGGTGGCGGCGGATCTTCGGTTTCTGGTTGCCGTGATCAAGATCAACAACGACCTGGAGCGTATCGGCGATCAGGTGGTCAACATTGCCCAGCGTGTGGTGCGGATCGCCAAACGTCCGGTGGAACCTTATCACTTCGATTATTCGGTGATGGCGGAAAAGGCTGAAGCCATGCTGCGCATGAGCCTGGATAGCCTGGTCAATCAGGACCTGGATCAGGCCATCAAGGTGCTGCACCTGGACGACGAGGTGGACAATATCAAGGATCAGGCTTATGATCGCATCAAGCAGGCCATGGCCAACGGGTTGACGGAAGATATCGGCTACATGATCAACCTGCTGCTCATCTCCCGTCACCTCGAGCGGCTGGCTGATCACGCCACCAACATCGCCGAAGAGGTGGTCTACATGATCGAAGGCGAAATCGTCCGGCACGGCAGGCTGGATTGATGGCCCAGGGGACAGATGACTGAAGACCGAAGTCCGATAATGCCGGCATGTCAAAGGCCAATGAATAATGAGTAAAGAGAAGATACTTGTCGTCGACGATGAGGAGGATATCCTCGAACTGGTCCGCTACAATCTGGCCCGCGAAGGATATACCGTGGTCTGCGCCGCCTCGGGTGAAGCGGCACTCAAGACCGCCGCGTCGGATCCGTTAGACCTGATCATTCTGGATCTGATGCTGCCGGGCATCGATGGCCTGGAGGTGGCTCGACGGCTCAGGCAAAATAGCGGAACCAAGGATACGCCGATTGTCATGCTCACTGCCAAGGGCGAGGAGGCGGACATCGTCACTGGTCTGGAACTGGGAGCCGACGACTATGTGACCAAACCCTTCTCTCCGCGTATTCTCATCGCCCGTGTGAAGGCGGTGATCCGCAGACGAAGCGGAATTGCCGAAGCGGAGAGCGAGGTGTTGACCATTCGAGAGCTGTCGATCCATACCGGCCGCCGCCACGTGACCGCCAAAGGCCGGTCGTTGGATCTGACCTACACGGAATTTCAGGTGCTTTATTTCCTGGCCCGTCGGCCGGGCTGGGTCTTTACCCGCTCCCAGATTGTGGATGCGGTGCGTGGTGACGATTACCCGGTCACCGACCGCAGCGTGGATGTTCAGATCGTCGGTCTTCGCAAAAAGCTGGGGCCGCTGGGAAAATATATCGAGACGGTGCGGGGAGTGGGCTACCGGTTCATGGAAAGCTGATGAAGAATAAAAAACGCCTCATCCATCAACTTTTTCCTTCTTATCTGGTGATCACGCTGGTTTCCTTGTTTGCGGTCAGCTGGTATGCCTTGAGCTTTACCCGCCAGTTCTATCTGGAGCGCACCCAGGTGGATCTGGAGATCAGCGGCCGGCTTTTGGAAAAGCAGGTGGTTCGTCTGCTTTCCCCACTGGATGCACCGGCGATGGATCGGCTTTGCAAGGATGCTGCCGGTGAGACGGTCACCCGGGTTACCGTGATCCTTCCGGATGGCCGCGTGGTGGGTGACTCCGAGGAGATGCCGGCCAATATGGCCAGCCATCTGGACCGTGAGGAGATTCGGGATGCCTATCTGGGCAAGGTAGGTGTGCGCATCCGTCACAGCGATACGCTGAAGCAGGATATGATGTACGTAGCCCTGCCTTTGTACGTGGATAACCGTCTATCCGGTGTGCTGCGGACATCCGTTCCCGTTACCGCTATCGATGAGCGGCTGGGAACCATCCGATGGCGAATCAGCCTGGGCGCGCTGTTGATCGCCTTGCTGGCGTCTTTAGGCAGTTGGTATGCGTCACGAATAATCACCCGGCCCCTGGAGAAAATGCGCGACGGCGCGCGGCAGTTTGCCAACGGCGTAATGACCCACCGGCTGCCGCTTTATGACATCTATGAGTTCTCAGCCCTGGCCGAGACCATGAATCAGATGGCCGAGCAGCTTCAGCAACGGCTGGAGGAGATCACCAGCCAGCGCAATAAAACCGATGCGGTGCTCTCGAGCATGCGTGAAGGCGTTATTGCCACGGACATGGCGCAGCGGGTGATCAGCATCAACCGGGCCGCTGCAAGTATGTTCGGTGTTTCCGTGAAAAGCATCCATGGTCAAAGTGTCCTGGAAATCTTCCGCAACCACGAGTTCCAGTCGCTCATGACCCAAAGCCTGTCCAGCGGAGAGAGCCTCGAATCGGATATTCTCCATTACAACGACGGGGAGCGCATTTTCAATGTACATTGTACTCCCTTGCTATATACCATGCAAAAACGTATCGGTGGGCTGTTGGTGATCAGCGACGTGACCCAGTTGCGCCGGCTGGAAAACATGCGGCGCGATTTTGCCGCTTCTGTCTCTCACGAAATCAAGACACCGCTGACCGCCATCAAGGGCTTTGTGGAGACCCTGTGCACCGGTGAGGTAGATGATCAGGAGGAGACCCGGCGATTTTTGACCATCATCGACAAGCACGTCAACCGGCTGGCCACGATCATCGATGACCTGATGCAACTATCGCGCATCGAACGGGACGATGAGATCCAGCAGATCGGCTTGGCGTGCTGCCGCATCGCGGATGTGGTCAACACCGCCATCAGCCATTGCACCGAGGGCATCCACGACAAGGGCATCGATGTGCAGTTCTCTTGCGAACCGGATTTGAATGGCTGTTTCGATGCCACCTTGCTGGAGCAGGCCGCCGTGAACCTGCTGGACAATGCGATCAAGTACAGTCCGGCGAAAAGCATCATCCACATTGAGGCGCTGACCGTGGCCGATGAAATCCAGATCCGTTTTAAGGACCAGGGCATGGGCATCGCCAAAAAGCATCTTCCCCGGCTGTTCGAACGGTTTTACCGGGTGGACAAGGCGCGCAGCCGCCAACTCGGCGGCACCGGCCTGGGGTTGGCCATCGTCAAGCATATCGCCCAGGCCCACGGCGGTAATGTCACGGTGGAGAGCGAACTGGAAAAAGGCAGCACCTTCACCCTGCATTTGTCGATTGAGAAAACAAGTTAGCACCTTAGTGATTGAAGCCATCTGTATTTAATGCCCCGAGGTTTTTGAAAAATACGCAGGCCCCTTGTCATTCTCCGTCCATTTGATGTAAAAAGAGAACGTGTTTGCTTCGCATCTTTGATTCATTCCAGTCACCCCATTTTCAGGAACGAAGGCATGATACCAGCGGATTTATTTCCCCCACGTATTCAACTGGCCAACACCCCCACTCCCCTGCAGAAGATGGAACGGCTCAGCCGGCAGGCCGGGGTGGAGATCCTTTTTAAACGGGACGATTTCACCGGCAGCGAGCTGTCCGGCAACAAGGTCCGCAAGCTGGAATTTATCCTGGCCGATGCGCTGGCCAAAGGCGCCGACACGGTGATCACCTGCGGCGGCGACCAGTCCAACCACTGCCGGGCCACGGCCCTGGCGGCGGTGAGGGCCGGGCTCTCCTCCCTGCTGCTGCTTCGTACGGACGATCCAACCAACCCGCCAGCGCTTTCCGGCAACATCCTGCTGGATCGCCTGGCGGGATCTGAAATTGTCTGGATTTCGCCGGAACAATACCGGGCGCGTGATGAGATATTCGATCGGGAGGCCCGGCGATTGCGCAGCCAGGGGCGCGAGCCATATATCATTCCCGAAGGGGGGTCGACAGCCTTGGGCGCCTGGGGCTACGTGGCCGAAATGGAGGAGCTGGCGGCAGACCTCATGCGTCTGGATGGCGACGATGTGAAGCCAACCACCGTGGTCTGCGCCACCGGCTCCGGCGGCACCACCGCCGGACTGGCTTTAGGTGCCCGACTGACGAGTGCCGACATCCGGGTGGTGGGGGTGAACGTATGCGATGACCGGGATTATTTCGTGGCTATCATCGACGCCATCTGTCGCCAGTTCAATCAGACCTGGCTGGCTATAAAAGGGAGCGGCATCCCGCCTTACGAGATCTTAGACGGCTATGTGGGGCGGGGTTACGCGCTGTCGCAGCCAGAAGAACTGGCCGCCCTCCGGAATCTGGTGTGCCTCGAAGGCGTTGTGCTGGACCCGGTCTACACGGTCAAGGCCTATTTCGGCATGATGGCGGAGTTGGCCAAGAACCCCAAAATTTTCGGTGACCGTATCGTCTTCATTCACACGGGAGGTCTTTTCGGGCTTTTTCCCATTGCGGAGCAATTTGCCGATCTCGTGTAGAAGCTGATCGATTGGTCAGCTTCTGCACGAGATGCCTGAGTGGTTTTCCTGTCGGGGTGCATCTGAACGTGGCTTTCTGCCGGGCTAAACGTGCTTGGTGAGATGTGCTATTGCGGTAAAAAGCTATGCCGACATTCGAATGTCACCCATAAGAGCGAAGCGATTCATTCAGCTGTCGGAGGGTTCGGCCTGTCCACTATTAATTTCTTGGGTTTGCAGCTGATCCACCTGAAAGGGGATATTGGCGGTTCCGACATGGCCGTTGCGGTCCAGGACGTAGACGAACAGACGGTATTCACCGGTCCTGTCCGGGGCCAGGAGACTCAGCTCAGGCAGGATCCCCTGTACGACGTGGCCCAGCGCACCGGGTCGAGGCTCCTGCGACCCGCCGATGCTTAATATCAATGGCTCCTCCATCAACTCCCAGACATAGCTCAACCCGTCATTTTCAGGGTCTGCAGCCGCCACCCGCGCTAGGATAGGCTCGCCCGGGGTGAGCCTCACGTCGCCTGCTGCCTCAATCTCGTTGATGGTCACCCGGCCCACACTCGGCGCACGGTTGGATGGCCAGTCGCCGGACCAGTTGAAACGCATCACGTCCACGGTGGGACAGGATGCACTGGGAACGTCCAGGCCGGGTAGATCTTCGATGAACATGCTGTACCACGTGGGCGTTCGCTCCTGCTTCTGCCCCCAGAGGAACACATAGGACCAGAGGCATTTGTCGCTGTTGGCCAGGATG
>Ga0272441_10008488_pt1 | contig 16247 bp, 12 predicted proteins | sample SSMProp6N_FD_193582 | JGI IMG/M metagenome (GOLD analysis project Ga0272441, IMG submission 193582) | Marine sediment archaeal communities from Little Sippewissett salt marsh, Falmouth, MA, United States - SSM-Prop-6N | ecosystem: Environmental > Aquatic > Marine > Wetlands > Sediment ... | reverse complement strand
TCTCAAGCTTGATATCCGCGAGCGTGGCCTTGCTGGTCGGACGGATATGCCTCGATTAACGATCTATATCTCGGAGGAAACTCACTCTTCTGTTGAAAAAGCAGCTATCGTGCTGGGAATCGGACAAGAGAATGTCCGTAAAATTAGTACGAATTCAAAATTCCAAATGAATATTAAAGAGCTTGAGGAAAAAATTCTATCCGATCTGAAAAATGGGGCAAAACCCGTATGCGTGATAGCAACTATTGGAACAACATCAACGACAAGCGTCGATCCTGTTTCAGATATTGTCAGGATTTGCAAAAAGTATGATATATGGCTTCATATTGATGCCGCTTATGGCGGACCAATTGCAATAGTGCCGGAAAAGAAAGAATATTTTAAAGACTGGGAAAGGGCTGACTCGATTGTTATTAATCCTCATAAATGGCTGTTTACACCGATCGATTGCAGCGTATTATTTTGTCGCCAACCAGATATACTAAAAAATGCATTCAGTCTTGTACCAGAATATTTGAAAACCTCGGAACAAGATGATGTGATTAATTATATGGATTACGGTGTCGCTCTGGGAAGAAGATTTCGATCTCTTAAATTGTGGTTTATTATCCGTGCCTATGGCGTAAGGAAACTTCGGAATATTCTTAGAAATCAGCTCGAATACGCACAAATTATTAAGTCGCGCATTGAAATGAATGAAAACTTTGAATTAATCGCTCCTGTTCCATTCAGTACCATTGTGTTTCGTTTGAATCCGAACAATGGCAGTAATGAATTCTCAGATGATGATCTGAATATTATAAATGAAAAATTGTTATACAAAATAAATGAAACAGGTGAGGTTTTTTTATCCCATACAAAATTAAATAATTTGTTTTCGATTCGATTTGCCATTGGTAATATAAAAACAACTCTGGATGATGTACAATTTGCCTGGGAAATTATTACTGAAAAAGCTATGGAGATTTTGAACGATTTGTAATTTATTATTTGAGTCTACATTGAATCCATACCTCTCGATTCAATGTTCGAAACTTCAAACCTGATTATAGATAATTACGTAGCACTGCAGAAACTATTTTATCTGTTTTTAAATATGGTAATGGATGGGGCTACTCATTATATGAAATTTATGATAAAATCCTTATAGAAAAAAATGTGCAATAAAATAGTATATTAGTATGCATTACTTTGCATATTCAATGCGGGCATGAGAAATGTGTGAAATTTATTAAGTTTCTTGAAATAATAAACTTAGAGATTGTTTTAGAGGAATAAAGCAATATTGGAATATTTTTTGTTTTAAATGTAATGTTCCTTCCTCTAATTATTTAAGCATATTCGCCTGTCCGGACGATGTGTGTCCGGACAGGCGTTTATGTGCCTGGCGATTTTTACCACTCACTTAACTAACCTGAATCAATAGTGTACAAGTAGATAAAAAATTAAATCGACTGATCTGTGAATATGAGTTTAAAGATTGATGAAAGCATAATAGTACATTGTTTCATGAAATAGAGTGCTTGACATTCATATAAGTTCTTTGTATTTTTATGCGCGTAGAAACAGGATAATAGATGAATAAGAAAAATGTGGTACTTGTTCTGGTAGTTGGATTAGTTGCGATTTCTTTCGGATCGATATTTGTGAAGCTATGTACTGCTCCATCACTCATTATTGCATCGTATCGATTAGGAATCGCATCAATATTCTATCTGGCCTTGGCTCGTATCAATAATGATTCGATATGGACGAACCTGCAATGGTCGCAACGAAAAGTGGCCATTATATCAGGTCTTTTCCTAACATTACATTTTACAACGTGGATTACGTCGTTGAAATTTACATCCGTTGCCAGTTCCGTTGTTTTGGTTCAGAGCGCACCGATATTTGTAGGAATTGGTAGTTACATTTTCCTGCGTGAGCGTCCTGGTCGTTGGACTATCGCCGGAATATTGATAACGCTGAGCGGAGCTATCATGATTAGCGCTCACGATTTTACTATGGATCGTGCTTCCCTGATTGGAAATATCCTTGCGGTAATGGGTGCAATCGGCGCTGCAGGATATATGATTGCAGGGCGAAAACTTCGCGTGTCAGTCAGTACGAAACAGTATGTGACTGTGGTCTACACGATTTGTGCTGTACTGATCATCGTTATCGCTATCCTGAATGGGCAGAATTTTGTCGGTTATCCTGGTTCGGAATATATTTATTTAATAGCGGCTGCCTTGCTACCTCAGATAATTGGACATACTGTATTCAATTGGGCTTTAAAATATTTTACCGCCACAACGGTGTCCGTCGTTTTATTGGGTGAACCAATTGGGGCATCTATATTGGCTTATATAATTCTTAGGGAAAATATATCGTTATTAAAAATTATTGGTGGCGCAATTATTATCAGTGGTGTCACTATAGTTCTATTGAGCGAAAATATAAGTACACGGAAAAAGAGCAAGTCTCAATAAATTGTTGCATCAAGTTTTTTGTTGATGCAGGATGACTTTTTAAAAATTATGTCCCGATCAAATGTAAATCGGTGAGTATTTGATATATCTAAAGAGTTATTGATTTGATATAATACAGAAATGTGCTAAAAAAATTATGGAGATTCGATCATGAGAGCATTTATTCCCTTTTTCATGTTAGCCATTATCATCATTATATGCTGTGCTGAAAAAAGCGAAAATAAAAGTGACTTGAAAGCAGATATTCAATCTTTGATTCAATCTCAGGATTGGGATATTGCGGTTGCTTTTGAAGATTTAAAAACAAATGACAGCTTTTTTTTAAATCACAAGAAATTGATGCATGCTGCCAGTACGATGAAAACACCTGTAATGATAGAGGTCTTTAAGCAGGCTAACAAAGGTAAATTTTCTATGGATGATTCTCTGATGATCAGGAATGAATTTAAGAGTATTGTTGATTCGAGTAAATATTCTCTATCAATGGATGAAGACATGAATGATCGAGTCTACGCACATATCGGACAAACGATGACAATACGAGAATTGGTCAGAGAAATGATTACCGTAAGCAATAATCTTGCTACAAATATTTTGGTAGAATTGGTTGGTGCACAAAATATAATGAAAACGATGAATGACATTGGTGCACATGATATCAGGGTGCTTCGGGGTGTTGAGGATATCAAGGCATATCGAGCCGGGCTCAATAATGTGACGACCGCTTATGATTTGTACCTCGTCATGAGGGCGATAGCCTCTCGGCAGATTGTCGATGAGTCATCGAGTGAGGAGATGATGAAAATCCTTATGGAGCAAATATATGTTGAAAAGATACCGGCACTGCTGCCAGATTCCGTGAAAGTTGCGAATAAGACAGGACATATCACCAGGATAGATCACGACTCTGCAATTCTTGTCGTAAATGGAGAACCTCGTTATATTATGGTGGTACTTACAAAAGGTATAGTGGCACATAATGAAGCAAAACGTATTATTTCACATATTTCAAAACTTGTCTATGATTATCATGCGGGGTAATCATTATTTACAAATCGTCTTCAAATCATAGAAAGGTACTGGTTTACTTAAATCTGTTGTTCACTTAAAAATATTGTAATCTTTAAATTGAATAATTAAGATAATCTATAAAACAAAGATATGTATTATGAAAAAGAAATTTAAAAAGTTTTTAAAAATAGAATTGATTATATGTATCGTTGTCATTTTCGTACTTTTAGTAAACGGATGTATACATTACAAAACGTTCTTTATGACTCCGGCTCAGGGTACGATGACGCGTGATTATTTACAAAATGATATATCTCATCGTTTCCACATTAAGCAGGAGATTCTAAAAGACTACGATAATGAAGAGCTGGAGATTATCAACAGGCTTGGATTGGAAGGAATGATTGCTCTTGACCGTAATCGCCATGGTATCAAGAGGTTATTCAGGGATTTGGAAAAATATCAGATATTCTACGATATAATTGAGGAGTACGGTCCTCATCATGTTGTTCCGGTTTTGGATTATTTTTATGAGGAGGGGAATCTATCCACCAGAATTGAGCTGGTGATTGGAGAATATATCAATAAAATATTCAGAGAGAACACAAGTAGTGATTCTCTAACGGAACGGCAGAAGCGTCTGTTATTGATACTCAAAGAAATTGAATACCAGAAGCATAATTTTCTATCGCGTTTTGTGTTCACCAGTGAAGGAGCCAGACGGAATTACGTGACCACGGTGACAAGCACAGTGGTAAATTTTTTTACCGGTGGACTGGCGAATTTTAATGCGGCTGTCATTACACGAGGAATAGCCGAAGTGACAACATCGGAGTTACTTGACGCGGGTATTGATATATTAATCTTGATTCCATTTGCTGCGTATCTGACAAAATCTGCGAAACCAGCTGTGTCCGGTTTGAAAGGAGGAACGTTGGCTGGCAGAGCTGGCTCAAAGGTATTGGTGCGTTCTTCTACGACGGTAAAAGCAACCTCTCGTCTTGGTCGTATTTCGAGAGGTGTATTGAGAGTTATCCCCATTCATACGTTGTTCAGATTAAGAAATGTAAAATGGTATATTCTTACTTTAGCCATTGTAAAGCCCGATTTGATCAACCATGCCGCCGCTTTGGTAGCCAATGCCGTGTCCGTTCCGCCCTTGGTAATGAAATTCGGATTCTGGATACTCATTTTACTTCCCATTGTCAACATACTCTACGTATTATATTTAATTTTCAGAAGTATTTTTAGGAAGTTTAAACGTATATTGATGCCGGTTAGAAGTTAATCATCAACCATGTATAATGATAAATATCAGGTAAAATACATAAATCATAATGAGTGCGGTGACACTTATGAAAATGGCTAATAATAATATCGGCATGATATAGAGCAGATAAGCGGACGTATGGTTGACAATTTCCAGGGAGTTGCTTGTGAATGGCAATATAATGATATTGAGTAATACCATGAAAAATAATAGTACCAGAAATGGATGCCAGAAATTGCTAAAATCTGATGCGGATGGAGAGAGGTGATTGGCGATTCCAAACATAAGAAATGCTCCCACATAAAATTGCCATTGAGAGAACAGCTTGTTTTTCATGATGAAATTTCCGATATACGTGAAAAATTGTACAATTGTCTCACCCAATCGTATATAGCTTTCGAGTGATAATATTTTATCCGCTGTGATGTGATGTAATTGAGGAACGACGTCGGAATAAATTGAGAAATCGGGAATAATAAAATAAGTGACTGCATAGATAGCAAGGGAACCTCCAAAGAATGGAGCAATCGGAATAAGAGTATTCCCGATGATTGATTGATAGAAATTATCGGGATTATATGTATGGGCGACGTAACCGAGACTGCCGCTTCTGGGATCGGGCTTGAAGAGTTTAAGTTCCTGAATTTTATGACCCGAAATCAGAGCTGCGATGAAATGGCTAAACTCGTGTATTGGAGTGCCGATCCAGGCTGTAACCAGCAATCCTGACCATCCAGCTATTTCATATAAACGTTTATTTTGTTCTTCAGCGATGATATTCAGGGTTATACAGCTAATAATAATGGGCAGGAACAGTGTAAAAAAAATCGTGATTGTCGTATAGATTGCCTGCCATAAATAGTCTATAATTTGACCGATTAATTCCAGTTTACTCTCTCTTGTGGGTTAACTATTCAAGGATTCTATCAATTTAACAAACTCTGTTTCATTCATGAGTGTAAGTCCCAGTTCCTTTGCTTTATCCGCTTTGGAACCTGGAGCTTCTCCAATGATCACATAGTCAGTATTTTTGCTAACTGATGATGTGGCCCTGGCTCCGAGATTTTCGACAATACTTTTTGCTTCATCCCTGCTAAATTTCGACAGCGTCCCCGTGAAAACAAAAGTCTTATCGGATAATGGTAGATTTTCTGCCCGTTCTATTTCTTCAAATTCTATTCCTGCGTTCAATAGATGGTCGATCGTTTCAATATTTTTCTTTTCATTAAAAAATTGAAAAACGCTCTGAGCTACCTGCGGTCCTATTTCATGAATTGCGATGAAATCGTCATAGGATGCGTGCTTGATTTTGTCAAGATTTTTAAAGTTACTCACCAGCAGACGTGCCACATGTTCGCCGACGAATCGTATGCCGAGTGCAAAAATAAATCGATCAAGTGTGATTTTTTTACTTTTTTCCAGCGCATTCATTATGTTATCAGCTGATTTTTCAGCCATTCTATCAAGTTCAGCCCACTGGTTTTTTGCTAAATAATAAAGATCAGCGTAATCTGAAACCAGGTTTTTGTCAACCAATTGATCCACTATTTTTGTTCCGATACCCTCAATATCCATTGCACCACGTGAGGCAAAATGCTTTATACTCTCTTTTAATTGAGCGGGACATGAAATATTCGTGCAACGATGAGCCGCTTCGTTTGGTAAACGCACTACATGTGAATTACATATCGGGCAATGATCCGGGATGGTGTAAATCCTCTCATTTCCAGTCCGTCTGTCTGTGATTACCTTGACAACTTCAGGGATAACATCTCCAGCTCTTTGAATAACCACCCAATCACCAATGCGAATATCTTTCCGGTCGATTTCATCCTGATTATGCAATGTAGCGCGACTGACCTCAACACCACCGATGCGAACCGGTTTCATAGTGGCAACAGGTGTCAATGCGCCAGTTCGTCCGACCTGGACATTTATATCTTTAATTTGGGTTATCTCTTGCCTGGCCGGAAATTTGTACGCTATGGCCCAGCGGGGGCTTCGAGTCTTCATTCCTATTTTTTCGCGAAGTGAAAAATCATTGACCTTGATCACCATTCCATCGATTTCATATTTAAGAGTATCTCGCGTATCAATTAAATGGGTGTAGAAATCGAAAACTTCATGAATGCCCCTGCATTTTACCCCCAATTTGTTGACTTTCAAACCCCATTTGGAGATTGTTGTCAGGAATTCAAAATGTGTGCTAAAGGTGTGTCCTATGATTTGACCGGAGCTATGACAGAATATATCCAGTGGTCGCGATGCAGTTACGCGTGCATCCAGTTGTCTTAAAGAACCAGCTGCTGCGTTTCTGGGATTTGCGAATAATGATTCTCCCATTTTTTCACGCTCAGAATTCAATTCTGCAAATTCCGCTAAACCGATTATTACTTCTCCCCTGACTTCCAGTCGCTCCGGAACCGGTATCTTGTCGTTGATTAATCGCAAGGGTATCGATTTTATTGTCTTGAGATTATGAGTAATGTCTTCGCCCGTTATACCGTCGCCTCGTGTGGAGCCGTTCTGAAAAAGACCGTCGACGTAAACAAGTTCCACAGCGAGGCCATCAAACTTGGGTTCTGCAATATATTCTATGTGATCACTCGTATTTAAAAGTTTTTTTATACGAGTATCGAATTCTTTGATTTCAGCTTCATTGAAACCATTATCCAGACTCAGCATCGGGATCGAGTGAGTGATCGTTTCGAATTCGGTTAATGGAATTGCTCCAACACGCTGAGTGGGTGAGTCAGGAGTAATTAAATCCGGATTTTGGGACTCAAGTTCTTGCAATTTTCGAAATAGTCGATCATATTCAGCATCAGAAATATGCGGATCGTCCAAAACATAGTACCGATAATTATGATGAATTATCTGATCACGCAGTTTTTTCAATTCTTTCTGTATTGCCATCTTATCCTCTGAATTCAGTATGAATATATGATTACCCCTTAATAGTACCCAGTGGTCTCAAACGGACTACTTTCCTGGAAATACCCGCTCCTGATACAGCATCAACAACATCAGTTACATTCTTGTAGGCTTCAGGCATTTCCTCTGCCATAGTTCGTTTTCCAGTGGACCGAACATAGATACCCTTATCCGCTAATTCGCGAAAAATTGAACGCCCTTTCGCTTTCTTTATCGCCTTATGGCGGCTCAATAACCTGCCGGCACCATGGCAGGTGGAACCAAAGGTATCACTCATTGCATTTGCAGTGCCCAAAAGAACATAGGAATAGCGTCCCATATCTCCTGGAATTAAAACTGGTTGACCCAGTTCGCGGTAGTCAGAAGGTAACTCCCGGCTACCCGGGCCAAATGCACGTGTGGCACCCTTGCGGTGCACGAGTAATTTCCTGCGAGAGCCGCCCAGTGAATGACTCTCCTGTTTTGCAATATTATGAGCTACTTCGTATATCACATCAAGATTCAATGAACCTGGACGAAGCTCCAACGCTTTCTCCAGCGCTTCATGTGCCCAATGAGAAATTACCTGCCGATTCGCAAAGGCGTAATTAATGGCACAAGCCATCGCAGCCATATACTCTTTTCCTTCAGGAGATTTGATTGGCGCACAGCACAGCTGTTTATCGGGTAAATAGATATTGTATTTTTCAGAAGCCTTTAACATCTTTTTGATGGAATCATCACATACCTGATACCCAAAGCCTCGGGATCCTGTGTGTATTGTTAATGTTATCTGGTTTTCATTCAGTCCGAGCGCGTTGGCACTCTCCTTGTCAAATATTTTATCCACGACCTGTATTTCGAGAAAATGATTGCCAGAACCCAATGTTCCTAATTGAGGTCTCCCTCGCTCAAGCGCACGATCGCTAAGAATTGTCGGATCCGCACCCTTCATTAATCCATTTTCTTCGATATGGTCGAGATCCTTTGATTGTCCAAAACCGTTCTCTACGGCCCACCTGGCTCCATTTATTAATACTTTTTTCAACTCACGGATTGAAATGCGTAATTCTCCTTTGGATCCAACGCCCGTTGGGATGGAAGTATATAAAAGATCAATCAATGGCTTGATTCTATCCTTGATTTCGTCACGATAGAGAGGTGTCTTTAGCAATCTCACTCCGCAATTAATATCATAGCCAACCCCGCCGGGTGATATAATCCCTTCATCCAGGTCGAAAGCGGCAACTCCACCGATTGAAAATCCATACCCCCAATGGATATCCGGCATGGCTAATGAATAACCTATTATACCAGGAAGATGTGCAACATTCATGACCTGCTGAGGTGCGTTATCAGACATGATAGAATCGAGCATTTTTTCTGTTGCATATATTCTACCCGGGACACGCATGCCCCCTTGTTTGGGGATTTCCCAAAGATAATTCGTTATTTTCTTCAATTTAATCGCTGACATAGCTTCCAGCTAACCTCATACTAAATATCAAATATGATCTGTGCTTCCCATTTTTCATTTTTCTGTTCAACATACAATTCATGATAAGTAACAGCTTTGATCTCCGAAAATATCTCTCGCTTGCGAGAATCAAAGTGATCACCAATAGCAATTCCACTTAATTCAAAATTCTTTAAACGGGAGATTTCGAATTTGTTGAATATTTTGTTCTCACTAATGAAAATGTAATTCAATTCAGTCAACCATGTGACAAGTAATTCCTCATAATTATCTGCTGCGACTTCAATAGTCTCGGATAAATTTTGATTCAGATTTGATATATCTACCATAATATCAAACATACCGTAAGCCGCATTGATAAATAATTCTTTAACCGAGTTTCCAAATACCTTGATGCCTTTGTCACCCGTATGTTCTATTTGAATGTATCTATCATGCGAATTCGAATTAAGCATGAGGTTGCTCTCCATCTAAATGTTGATATGACTATAACTATTTCACGAAAAAATACTATAAAATTTGTAAAAATGCAAGAATATTTTCTGCGCTCATCCTCGATATTTGATATTTAAAGCGACTCCTGTTTTATGAGATAGTCTTGTGTTCAGTAGTTTTCATCATGAAATAATATGCTGATATTCGACAAGAATTTTTATAAAGTACTTGCATTTTAATGGGCAATTTAATACATTTTAGATTAAGAATTAATTTGATTTACTATATAATTGCTGCGTAGGTTAAGTAGAGTAATAGATTAATCGTATTCATATTGCTCTTTATAAAAAAACAGAAATGCAAATATTGAAAGAACCAATCAATACATATCTCATAGTTAGTATCCTCGGGAAACTATTCTATTTATTTTAAAATCATTGCATTCAAGCTAATATAAATATGGAGCTTATGTAATGATTTTTTGTTTTTATTCAGGAGGTTTATATTCGTGTTTGGCGTGATAATGGCAGGGGGAGTCGGAACAAGATTTTGGCCAAGAAGTAGAGAGAAACATCCGAAACAGCTCCTCAATATTCTCGGTGAACAATCATTGATCCAAAATACAGTGAACAGATTGACGCCACTGATTGATAAAGAAAACATATTTGTCGTTTCGACACAGAGTCAGAAAGATGCAATCAAGTCGCACCTCCCATTTTTAGATGAGCATAATTATATCACAGAACCAAAAGGTAGAAATACAGCACCCTGTATTGGGCTCGCAGCAATCTATCTGGAGCAATTCGATCCTGATGGCGTGATGGCTGTTTTACCCGCTGATCATAATATTGTTAATGAGGAAGAATTCAGAGAGATACTCAAGACTGCAGAACAAGTTGCATACGAGGAGGAATGTCTCGTGACCATCGGCATAAATCCTACATACCCATCGACGGGTTATGGTTATATTCAGTTCAATCGACAGGTAAGAGAGATTAATAATATCCCAGTATATCATGTTAAAACATTTGCAGAAAAACCAGATCTCAAAACTGCGGAACGTTTTATAAAAAGTGGTGACTTTTTGTGGAATAGTGGTATGTTCATATGGAAAATAAGCACAATTTTGAAGGAAATTGAACAGAACCTTCCTGAATTATATGATGGACTTCTTGAGATCAAAAAGAATTTAGGATCACGGCGGGAATTTGAAAGTATAAACAATGTATATTGTAAAATCAAGAGTATCTCAATTGATTATGGTGTCATGGAAAACACCAGGAATGTACGCGTTGTGAAGGGCAATTTTGGCTGGAGTGATGTCGGAAGCTGGGAAGAAGTTTACGAATATACCCAAAAAGATAAGAATAAAATCGCCAGTAAGGGATCCTATTTCACTATTGATAGTAAGAACTGTTTTTTTGATGTTCCCGATAAAATGGTAGCTGCGATAGGAGTTGACAATTTAATCGTCGTTGAAACTGAGGATTCCATTCTAATTTGTGATCGAAATCAGGCTCAGCGAGTCAAAGAACTCGTAGATATATTGAGACAAAAAAAAATGAATAAATATTTGTAGGTGCCTATGCGAAAGGAACTCATACTTCAAGGATTTGAATCCCTCATAGAAAATTTATCCATTGGTTTGCGATATGAAAAAGGAGATTTCAAAGGAGGACTGTGTAAAATATCAGACAAACGGCTGTTAATTCTTAATAATAAATTGACTATTGAACAAAAAATCTCCATTATGGCAAAAGAGCTGAAAAATATGAATCTCGAGAAGATTTATATCAGACCTGCTCTGCGGGAAATAATCGAAGAAAAATCTAATTAAACAAGGAACTCTATTTATGAAGACTCAAGAATTATTGAAATACTTTAATGAAGATTTATTTATTCTCGACCTAAAATCTTCGAATAAAGAAGAACTCCTGGATGAATTTATAGAACGGTTTGTTGAAAAAGGGTACTTAAAGAAGACTGATATTGTATTGGAAATGTTGAATCAACGTGAAAAGCTGGGAAGTACAGGAATTGGAAAAGGTGTTGCCATCCCACATGGTAGAACAACATCAGCATCGGATGTTATGATTGCCTTTGGACGTAGCGCAGATGGTATTGATTACGATGCGATCGACAACAAACCTGTACATATAGTATTTATGATCATTGCTCCACCTCAAGACGAGAATAATATGTACTTGCCAATACTTGGCAAGATTGTAGAAGTGCTGAGTAAATCAAAAAACAGAAAGACGCTGCTATCGCTGGAATCTTTTATTGAATTCATCGATTTCTTGTCCGAGGAATAATGGAGTTTTATGTTGAATGTTGAAGGGCATAAAATCAGGTTCATATACATCATGATGACATGATACGAAGAATTTAATATATATCGCTGCAACCTGGCTTTATGCATCCTAAATTGGAGGAATAAATTTTGATAAAAAAAGATTTAGAATTATTGGTCGCACTACAAGATCTGGATATGATGATTAGTGATGTCTCTGAAGTTAAACGATTGGGATTCGAAGCAGAGGGCGAAGATAATTTATTGAAAGCCAGAGAGGAACTCGTTTCAAAGATAAGTAAACCTCTACTGTACAGTTATGAAAAATTGAAAAAGCATTATAAAAGAGCCATTGTACCCGTGAAAGAAGATAATACTTGTCTTGGTTGTTTCATAAAATTACCAACATCCATTGCTTCGAAGGGTCGTTCCGATAGTGAAGTCATCTATTGTGAAGGTTGCGGCAGAATTCTTTATTGGCTTTAATCCTCACAGCAATCTGAGCACTCGTTCGGCAACATCGTTTTCAAACGCATGATCGTCCTACATTTTCTTAAAATAGAAATGCATATCCTGGATTCGGACATGCATGTTATCTAATACCAGTAACGTATCAACATGACAGGTGCGGAATCATCCACCCATATTACATTCATCTCAATTCCGCAATTACTCAATTGCAGGCTATCTATCGTAATCATTTTGATACATGGCCTTTATTTCTTCCGAATATTTATCGAAAATTACTTTCTTTTTTGGTTTCAATGTTGGCGTTAATTCTCCGCTTTCAATGGTAAATTCTGCAGGTAGCAGAGTGAATCTTTTGATTTGTTCAAACCTGGCAAAGGATGAGGAGACCCTTTTTACTTCTTTTTGAACAAGACTATTAATCTCTTTTGTCTTGATAAGATCTTCAATTTGTGAATGCTCAATATTATTTTCTTCTGCATATTTTTGAATGGCTTCAAAGTTAGGTACAATCAATGCGGTCAGGTATTTTTGCTTGTCACCAATGATAACAACCTGCTCAATAAACGGGCTTGAAATGAGTTGATTTTCCAGAACCGATGGGGTTACATTTTTTCCACCGGATGTAACAATAATATTTTTCTTTCTGTCCGTAATATGCAGGAAACCTTCCTCATCGATGAAACCGATATCTCCTGTATGCAACCACTCGCCTTCATCAAAAGCCTCTTTTGTTGCTTCCGGATTTTCATAATATCCTTGCATGATGGAAGGACCTTTTGCCATTATTTCGAAATCGTCCCCAATTTTGATCTCAACATTTGGCAGAGGGGGACCAACGGTACCAAATTTAAAATTCTCTTGATGATTGACCGCTAACACAGGTGATGTTTCCGTTAACCCATAACCCTCCAGGATCAAAATACCAGCCTTGAAGAAAAATTCTCCAATTTCGCGTGGTAAAGGTGCGCCTCCTGAAATGAAATATCTGAGTCGGCCACCCATTTTCTCCCGGAGTTTACTGAATACGAGCTTTGAGGCAAGATTATATCGTGCTTTCAAGAAGGGATTCATTTTTCCTTTAAAGACTGCCTGCATATATTTTTGCCCGACGCCGAATGCCCAATAAAAAATTCTTTTCTTGATTGGAGAACCGGACTCTGCATTTTTTATGACACCGTTATGAATCTTTTCAAACAATCGTGGCACACTCGTCATAATTGTTGGCTTCACTTCTCCCAAATTCTTCACAATTGTATCAATGCTTTCCGCATAGGCTATAGTTGATCCGGCGCCCACTGGCAAATAAAAACCCGCTAACCTTTCAAATACGTGACACAGGGGAAGAAATGATAAAAACGTGTCTTTTTCATCAATGCTGAGCGCTCCTAATCCTCCTTCAACATTTGAATAGATATTCGAATGAGATAGCATGACTCCTTTGGGAGAACCCGTTGTCCCGGATGTATAAATTATACCACATAAGTCATCAGGTTGTACTTTCGAGCATGACTCCTCATAAAAGCCCTGGTTTTCGTTCAGAAATTGTTGGCCATCATCAACGAGTTGCTGATAGCTTATGATTTTATCTGTTTTTTCAATCTCTTCATAATCAACGAGAATTAATTTCTTGAGGTCGGGTAAATTATTCCAAATGCTTACAATTTTTTGAGCGAGTCGGGGTCTGGAAACGATGATAAATTTTACTTTTGCATTATTGAGTATGTATTCAATTTGCTGCGGTGTGATAGTGGGGTAGATCGGGACAGTGATTGCTCCCAGTGATAGTATACCTAAATCAGATATAACCCACTCTGATCGATTCTCTGACATTAATGCTATTTTATCGCCTTTTTGAGCCCCACTATTCGCCAGCCCTGCGGCTACCCTCTCGACTCGAGACCTGAATTCTTTGTATGTGAATCCTTTGTACTCTCCACCAGATTTTTCCATAATCGCTATCTTGTCGCCCAGACGTTTTACCTGGTTGTTGAACATACTAACTAATGTTCTCTCACTGGAAATCATTGGTTCCTCCCTTACACTGTGAATGTTTTATCATTCTATTGCTTGTGATAGCCTGCATCATTCGTAAAATCTTGAAGGAATCACATCGAGCCAGGTCGATTGCAGAATAATAATGTAAATTGTTTTCCTGCTTCTATGGATCAGGATAATTATCAATTAAATTGAGAACCTGTTTCTGCTCGATTCACGGTAAACGAATCAGGCTGGTGTTCGTCTTCAGATTATCTCGAATATAATCAAAGTACAAAACAATCGATGTCCAGTTAAAAATTAAAGAAAATTTTATTACGTAAATATCCTGGATGCCTGGGTGATTTGTCTGGTACAATATCACAGGATCTGCCAAAATCCTTCCCGGCAATTCAGTGCGGCTAATACATCTTTTGAATCACATCCGCGTATTTCTGTGTGACCATTTTACGCTTGATTTTCAATGATGGAGTCATTTCGCCATCTTCAATGGTAAATTCTTTTGGCAGTAAAGTGAATTTTTGAATTTGTTCAAAACGCGCCAGGCTACCCGATAACTCCTTAATATCCTTGTCAACATACTTGCGGATATTTTGATTTTGTACCAATTCTTCAATAGTTCCATATGTTATTTCATTTTCCCTGGCGAATTCCTTTAATTTTTCAAAATTGGGAACAATCAGAGCTGTGAGGAATTTTTGTTTGTCACCCAATACAATGACTTGTTCAATTAATGGACTCGTGATCAGAATATTCTCGATGGTTGCAGGAGTAACATTTTTACCGCCAGCTGTGACCAGAATATTTTTCTTTCTGTCGGTGATGAACAGAAATCCATCCTCATCAACGAAGCCAATATCGCCCGTATGGAGCCAACCCTCCTCATCAACTGATTCTCGTGTTGCATCGGGATTTTTGTAATATCCCTTCATGATATTCGGACCGCGCGCAAGGATCTCACCATCTTTTTCGATATTAACCTCAACCCTCGGGATCATTGGACCCACGGATCCGAATCTAAATTTCTTTTCCTGATTTACAGAAATAACCGGAGAACTCTCTGTCAGACCGTATCCCTCCAGAATTAAAATACCGGCTTTATAAAAGAATTCAGCTATTTGCTGCGATAATGGCGCACCACCAGATACAAAAAATCTGAGTCTGCCACCAACTCGTTCTCTGAGTTTACTATAGACAAGTTTATCGGCTATGTTGTGCTGTATGTTTAGAATCGGGCCGATTTTTCCTTTGAATTGAGCTTTCATATATTTACCGCCAACATTGATAGCCCAATCGAATATTTTCCGTTTCAAAGGCGGATTTGCCCTGGCGTTTTCTATGATTTTCACATAAATCTTTTCAAATAAACGCGGCACACTGGTCATGAGAGTCGGCTTCACTTCATTCAGATTATTAGCAACTGTCCCGATGTTTTCTGCATATGCAATCGTAGCTCCTGAACAAATTGCAAGAAATTGACCAGCCATTCTCTCAAAAGAATGACACAGCGGCAGGAATGACAGAAATGTATCTGTCTCATCCACTGTAATTACTTGTTTTGCGCCTAAAACGTTCGACATCATGTTGCTGTGAGTTAACATAACACCTTTGGGATTTCCGGTTGTCCCGGATGTATAGATGATACCACAAAGTGAATCTGGTGTGACATTGCTGATAGCTTGTTCAAAATATTCCGGATTCGCCTTGTCAAATTTTTCCCCTTCGCCGAGGACATCATCAAATGACACAAGTTTATCCGATGAAGTATGATTTTCCATGTAGATAACTTTCTCAAGCCCGGGTAACTCATCTAAAATGACAAGGACTTTTTCCAGTAAATCTTTTTTGGAGACTACAATGATTCGTGATTCTGAATCTTCAAGTATGTATTTAATTTGGGCGGGAGTAATG